>OLOW01000764.1_pt1 | contig 22056 bp, 21 predicted proteins | sample 1672801 | NCBI WGS metagenome assembly OLOW01 (sample SAMEA3136725, study PRJEB25190) | human gut metagenome | biome: human gut; feature: human-associated habitat; material: faeces | place: Austria | collected 2013 | reverse complement strand
GTGTTTCCATAGAAACAAGTCCCCCTCGGCTTATGAGAAGCTCGTTCGGCAAGCCCCAGAAAATCCAATGTTTCTTTGGCACGCTTCATCGCATCTCCCGAAGAAGCTCCGGATATGAATGCCGGTATCATCACATTCTCCAATGCTGTAAATTCCGGCAATAACTGATGAAACTGAAAAACAAAGCCTATCTGCTGATTGCGAAAAGCCGACAGTTCTTTTTCCTTCAACCGGTTAACCTCCGTACCATTCAGTATCACCGTACCTGCATCCGCCTTGTCCAATGTTCCCATTATCTGAAGCAGCCACTGCTCTTCAACATCGTTTTGGAAGTCCTAGCCACAGCAATTAGACAAACAAAAGAAATAAAAGGCATCCATATAGGAAGAGAAAAGATCAAACTGTCACTGTATGCAGATGACATGATACTATACCTAGAAAACCCTAAGGACTCAACCCCAAAACTCCTTGAACTGATTAATAAATTCAGCAAAGTAGCAGGATATAAGATTAACATTCAGAAGTCAGTTGCATTTCTGTATACCAGCAATGAAATATTAGAAAAGGAATACAAAACTACAATACCTTTTAAAATTGCACCTCACAAAATCAAATACCTGGGAATACACCTGACCAAGGAGGTAAAGGACCTATATGCTGAGAACTATAAAACTTTAATCAAAGAAATCAAAGAAGATGTAAAGAAATGGAAAGATATTCCATGTTCCTGGATTGGGAAAATCAATATTGTGAAAATGGCCATACTGCCCAAGGTAATTTACGTTCTGTGGATGCCGTGAAAAAGTATGTAAACCGGAAATTCTGAAAGATAGACGACTGTTCTGTATTAATTGACGGTAATACGAAAAACTTTCTGAAAAAAAGTTGTCAAAATTGAATAAAATACTTGAAATTTGCATGGAAATTTAGTAAAATGTGAACATATTAAGTAAGACAAACAGGGAGGTATTACATATGGACGTTTTCAGAACAGACCGAATCAGAAATGTAGTCCTATTAGGTCATGGTGGCGCAGGCAAAACAACACTGGCTGAGGCAATGGCTTATCTGGCAGGTATGACAAGCAGACTCGGACGTGTTGAGGATGGCAATACTGTCAGCGATTATGACAAGGAAGAAATAAAGAGACATTTTTCCATCACAACTTCTCTGATCCCGGTACCATGGGACAAGGTGAAGGTAAATGTACTGGATACTCCCGGATACTTCGATTTTGTGGGAGAAGTTGAGGAGGCAGTCAGTGCCGCAGATGCAGCGATCATCGTTGTTTCCGGTAAGGCCGGTGTTCAGGTAGGAACACAGAAGGCATGGAATCTCTGCGAGAAATATAAACTTCCGCGAATGATCTTTGTTACAGATATGGACGTGGATGATGTCAGCTATCGTGAGGTCGTGGAAGAGCTGACAGAGCTGTACGGCAAGAGGATCGCTCCCCTTCATTTCCCGATCCGTGAGGATGGTAAGTTTGTAGGTTATGTCAATGTTGTGAAGCAGGCAGGAAGAAGATATATTGATAAGGCCGGCAAGGAAGAATGCCCGGTTCCGGATTATCTGACAGAATATCTTGAGAAATATCATGAAACTCTGATGGAGTCTGTTGCAGAGACAAGCGAAGAATTTATGGACCGTTATTTCGAGGGAGATACCTTCTCCGTAGCAGAGGTTTCCGCCGCTATTGCAACCAATGTACAGGATGGAAGTATTGTTCCGGTATGCATGGGATCACCGGTGAACCTTCGCGGTGTATCTAACCTTCTGGATGATATCTGCGGTTACTTCCCAAGCCCAAGCGGACGTTCCTGCAACGGTATCGCACAGAAGACCAACGAGATCTTTGAGGCCAATTATGACTTTGCGGACCAGAAAACCCGCTGAAATCATAAGATTTCAGCGGGTTTTCTATGCAAATTGTTCGGTTTTCGAAAAAACGCTATTCTTTGATTATCGCGGCGCAGGATTTGCGCTGCGGATTCGGCAAACTGGAAGTTATCGATTTCTTTGTGCGCTATATCTAACGGACAGCACAATGCTTACTGATGCGGTAATGACCTTTGCAAATACGGTGCTCCACCAAATCATGATTTGACCGCCAAACACCGGCGGCAGCATCAGCATCAACACCAGCATGATGATGGGTTCGATAAATGTCAGAACATAGGACAGCACATTTTTTTCGGTTGCGTAGAAAGCCGCCGTGGAAACTCGTGTGATGGCGTCAAACGGAACCGACACGAGGAAGATCGGCATGACCTTTATGACCCCTGCGTTTACCTCGGCAGATGAACCGAACAGTAGTCCAATCTTTCCACGGAGCAGGTAAATCAGAATCGCACTGATTACCGCCAAAACCATGGAAAATTCATACGCCAGCGTTTTGGTTTGTTTGAGCGATTTTTCTTCGCCTGCTCCGTAGAACTGACTCATGAGCGGCTGGCTACCATCACCGACACCCTGCAAAAGAAGATAAACAATGCAGATGATATAGGAGATACAGGCATAGGTGGCGATAGCCTCCTGTCCGCCATAAGAAACCGAAAATCGGTTGATGATCACAAGAGAGATATTTGGGGCAAGGGTCAAGCCAAATGGAGCAAGTCCGATTTTTAATATCTGAAATGCCGTTTTCGGGGTATCAACAGGTGCGATTTTCAGAGTGAGGTTCTTTTTGATGGCGCAATACACGAGTGCAACCGCCATGGTAACTCCCTGCCCAATAATGGTCGCCAATGCCGCACCGTACATGCCCCGTCCAAGAACCCACACAAAAGTATAGTCAAGAGCAATATTGGTAGCAAAGCCGCAGATCATAGCGATCATTGCCCACAAAGAACCGCCGTAATTACGCATAAACGGAACCATTCCGGTGCCGAACACCTGTAAAATCGCTCCAAGGGCAATTACCTTGATATACTCATTTCCCAGAGTAAGCAACTCGCCCGATGCACCAAGGGCAGAAAGGATTTTCTCTGAAGTGAAGAAAACGGTGACAGTCAGGACAGCGCTGAAAAGAAGCATCAGCCATGTTGCACCGGCAACGAACTCCCGTGCTTTTTTCTCATTTCCTGCTGCTTTCAGAATGGAGTATTTGACTGAACCACCCATTCCGATTCCTGTCCCTACGGATTGCAGGACCGCCGTGATGGGATATGCAATGTTGATTGTGGAAAGTCCGGCATCCCCGATTGAGTTGCCTACAAAGAAACCGTCAACGATGGCATACACCCCGGAAAGCGCAAAGGATAACACGGACGGAATCACATACTGAAAGAAAGTCCGCTTGTTATTCACTGCCCAGACCTCCGCTCAGCTCTCTTTCAAAGAGAAGATTGAAAAGGTCAAGAATTTCACACATGGCTTGGAGCCGTTCGTTCCCGATTGTTCTATAAACCTTCTCCTCGGCTTTTCGTAAAGGCGCAATCATTCTGTGGGCGTATACCTGTCCGCTTTCAGTCAAGACGATCCGCTTCTCACGTTTATCGCCCTCGCTGGCCTCCAACAGTAAATAGCCCTTCTTTTGAAGTGCGCTCACGACCGTATGAACCGTCTGTTTTTGCATACCGAAATTCTCTGCGATCTGCTTTTGCGTCAGTTCTCCCATGGATTCCAGCGCATACAGCACCATCATTTCCGGGTATCCGACGCCAAGTACCGAAGCTGCTTTTGTATATAGAGCAGTGCTTTTCGCCCACGCAACGTTAAAATGATTGTTTTCCATAAGTCCCCCACTTACAAATAGTATTTGTAAATATTATTATAGTATATTGTAAGGACTATTGTCAAGGGCGTATGGAGCAACAAATTCCGATTTGTTGAACCAACATTCCGTATAGCACCCACGAAACCCGACGGCAAGCGGTCAGCAAGCGCCTACACCGGGCAGCGCTTCTCCACCCCAAAGAGATACCGCTCCTTAAGTACAAAATGAAACCGGGAAAGACTTTCGTCTTTCCCGGTCATTCTCATTTCAGCAATCAGCCGTTGGCGCGCATCTGAGCGAAGCACTCGCTGCAGTACACGGGACGGTCGGACTTGGGCTGGAAGGGAACCTTCGCCTCGCCGCCGCAACGAGCGCAGGTAGCGGTGAAGAACTCACGGGGGCCACGGGTAGCGTTCTTGCGAGCGTCACGGCAAGCCTTGCAGCGCTGAGGCTCGTTCTGGAAGCCGCGCTCTGCGTAGAACTCCTGCTCACCGGCGGTGAACACGAATTCCTTGCCACACTCTTTGCACACTAAAGTTTTGTCTTCGTACATTGGAAAATACCTCTCTTCGGTTAGTTGTTGCCCCGTGAAATCCCACTGGATGAATGTTATAACGCAGGGTCGGTTAATTAGCGGCAATCTTCTGCCACAAGTCGGATTATACCACACGAAATCCTTTTGTCAATCCTTTATGAAAAAAATTCCTGAATTTTTTACGGATTTGTGCAACTTGGAGTAGCAATACAAGGCCGGGAAGTCCCAATCAGATGGAAAACTGGGACTGCCCCTCGTAGGGAATGTGCAGATGGTCGTAGGCCAGCGCCGTCACGCAGCGCCCCCGGGGGGTGCGGGTGAGAAAGCCCAGCTGCATGAGGTACGGCTCGTAGACGTCTTCCAGCGTCACGGCTTCCTCGCCGATGGTGGCGGCCAGCGTTTCTAAGCCCACGGGGCCGCCGCCGTAGTTCTGAATGATGGCGGTGAGCATCCGGCGGTCGATGTTGTCAAGCCCCAGCTTGTCCACTTCCAGACGGCGCAGAGCAAGGTCGGCGGCCTCCTTCGTGATGGTGCCGTTGCCCATGACCTCGGCAAAGTCCCGCACCCGGCGGAGGAAGCGGTTGGCAATCCGGGGGGTGCCGCGGCTGCGGGAGGCGATCTCCATAGCGCCCTTCGGGTCGATGGGCATTCCCAGAATGGCGGCGGAGCGGGTGACTTTCTTCTTTTCCTTCCTCATGGTGTTGTCCTTTCTGAATTTCAGATTTTTCCGCAGTGAAAAGCCTTCCCCCGGGGGAAGCCGTTTGGTGCCTGCGAACCAAGAACTGCCCCGCAAGAAGGAAAAACCTGTAATAGTTTCTGCCGCACGTTCTATTGTCGGTAGCTATTCTGAGGCAACCAGTATCAAATTTGATCCTCACGTATCAGGCGGCGCGTACCAAAACGTCCGTAAGGTGACCACCGAGTGGAACGCCAGACCAAAACATTGGGGCTTACCTAAATTCAGAGGCAGAATGCACCCCGCATCCCCACGCACTCTTTTCTCCCCTATCTTTTCTCTTGCGAGAGAAAAGATAGGGCCGCCGGAGGCGCGTCAGAAACGACCACGACGGAACGAATCCTTGCAAGCAAGGCTTCTTATCCTCTGTGCTCGTTTCTTCCTTTCCAAACCGCAAACTGAATTTGCGGTTTGGGTTTTTTCTATGCAAATCTGCGACAACCTCTCAGTCTCGGCTGCGCCGAGCCAGCTCCCATGCAAGGGGAGCCTTATTTATTCCTCCGGCAGCAGCCTTATCCTGCGCAGCAGATAATATACATATCCCGTCACATCCGCCAGTGCCCACCCGATCGGGATCGCCGCCCAGATGCCGACCTCGCCGACGGGTCCTGCCAGCAGATACGCCAGAGCCACGCGCACGCCGAGCGAGATGACCGTCAGCACCACCGACATCCCCGGCCGCTTCACTGCGCGGTAGAACCCGTAGAGCAAAAACAGACACCCGATGCCCACATAGCACGCGCCCTCGATCCGCAGATACCGCACGCCCGCCGCCAGCACCTCCACCTCGCCGGCCTGCACGAAGATCCGCATCAGCGGCTGCGCGAACACGCACACGAGCAGGGAAATGAGTGCCGAGAACCCCGCCGAGACCAGCGTCGCGTTCCGGAAGCCCCTCCGGATCCGCTGCCGCTGCCCCGCGCCGTAGTTCTGCGCGACGAAGGTGGAAAACGCGTTGCCGAAATCCTGCACCGGCAGATATGCGAACGAGTCGATCTTCACCGCCGCGGCGAACGCCGCCATCGTGACCGGCCCGAAGCTGTCGACCAGCCGCTGTACGAGCAGAATGCCGAAATTCATAGCCGACTGCTGCGCGCACGTGAGCAGCGACATGTCGAGAATGTCCGCCAGCACCTGCCGGTCAAACCGCAGCGACCGGATATCCGGCAGCAGCCCGCGGCAGCGCAGCGCCGTATAGACCGTCAGCCCGATCCCCGAGACGTACTGCGAAAAGACCGTCGCCGCTGCCGCACCCGCAATGCCCCAGCTGAACCGGAGCACGAACAGCAGATCGAGCGCGATATTGAGCCCCGCCGAGAGCCCGAGGAAGCACAGCGGCGCGACCGAGTTGCCCGCCGCCCGCAGCAGACACGCGAAGAAATTATACAAAAACGTGGCCAGCAGCCCCGCGAAGATGATCATCAGATACTCCCGCATCTGCCCATACAGCTCCTGCGGGATCTGCAGAAAGCGCAAGATCGCGTCCAGAAACGCATAGACCAGCACGTTCAGCACCACCGTCACTGCGAGGATCAGCCCGAACGCATGCCCGACCGCGCTGCGCAGCAGCGCCTCGTCCTTCTTTCCCAGCGCGATCGAAAACAGCGCTCCGGACCCCATCGACAGCCCGAGGAAGATGGACGTCAGAAACGTCATCAGCGTGTACGCCGACCCCACGGCCGCCAGCGCGTTGCGCCCCAGCGCCTGCCCGACGATCAGCGTGTCGGCGATGTTATACAGCTGCTGCAGCAGATTTCCCGCGATCATCGGCAGCGCAAACAGCAGCAGCCCCCGGATGATGCTTCCCTTCGTCAGATCCCGATACATGTCCTGCCTTTCCAGTTTCCTATGTGATGGTTCTCTCATCATACCCGCTTTCCCGCCAAAAAGCAACTATCCGACCGCCGCGAAAAGAAATATCCACTTGCCTATTGACAAGGTAGGAATTGCATGCTATCCTAATGCCAACCAAAACAGTAGGCATTGAAACGGCGTTCCAAAACGCCGGGAAAGCAGGGAAGACCATGCAGATCAGCTTGCGGATCTTTGTGCGGAACAATTTCCGCTTCGGACGAATGTGACGCGGCGGCCGAACGAACCTCAACGACACACGACACATTTTGGATAACAGAAAGGAAATTATATTATGTCTGCATATAAATTTGAGACCCTCCAGCTGCACGTCGGGCAGGAAACGCCCGATCCCGCCACCGACGCCCGTGCGGTGCCGATCTACGCCACCACCTCCTACGTCTTCCATGACTGCGCCCACGCCGCCGCCCGCTTCGGCCTCGCCGACGCCGGCAACATCTACGGCCGACTGACCAACTCCACGCAGGACGTGCTGGAAAAGCGCGTCGCTGCGCTCGAAGGCGGCGTCGCCGCCCTGGCTGTGGCCTCCGGCGCAGCCGCCATCACCTACACGCTCGAAGCCCTCGGCCAGAACGGCGGCCACTTCGTCGCCCAGAAGACCATCTACGGCGGCAGCTATAACCTGCTCGAGCATACCCTCCCGAACTTCGGCATCACGGCCACTTTCGTCAACATCCACGATCTCGCGGAGGTCGAGGCCGCCATCCAGCCCGATACCAGAGCCATCTACATCGAGACCCTCGGCAACCCCAACAGCGACATCCCGGATATCGACGCCATCGCGGTCCTCGCGCACAAGCACGGTCTGCCGCTCGTGGTCGATAATACCTTCGGCACGCCCTATCTCATCCGTCCCATCGAGCACGGCGCGGATATCGTCGTCCACTCCGCCACCAAGTTCCTCGGCGGCCACGGCACGACGCTCGGCGGCATCATCGTCGACGGCGGCAGCTTTGACTGGGCTCCCAGCGGCAAATATCCCGCCATCGCCGACCCGAACCCCAGCTACCACGGCGTCTCCTTCGTCAAAGCAGCCGGCCCCGCGGCCTTCGTGACCTATATCCGCGCGATCCTCCTGCGCGATACCGGCGCGACGATCTCTCCGTTTGCCGCGTTCCTTCTTCTGCAGGGCATCGAGACGCTCTCGCTCCGCCTTGAGCGGCACGCGGAGAATACCCGCAAAGTCGTGGACTTCCTCGCGCACCATCCGCAGGTCGAGCGCGTCAACCATCCGTCTCTGCCGGACCATCCGGACCACGCGCTCTATGAGAAGTACTTCCCGAACGGCGGCGGCTCCATCTTCACCTTTGAGATCAAGGGCGGCCAGGCCGAGGCCCATAAGTTCATCGACAATCTGAAGATCTTCTCCCTGCTCGCCAACGTCGCGGACGTCAAGAGCCTGGTCATCCACCCGGCCACCACGACCCACAGCCAGCTGACCGAGCAGGAGCTCGCCGACCAGGGCATCCGCCCCAATAGCATCCGCCTGTCCATCGGCACCGAGCACATCGACGACATCCTCGCCGACCTCCAGTCCGCCTTCGAAGCCGTCCGATGAGCTGCACCATCTCCCGGCCCGGCAGCCCCTGCGGCTGCCGGGCCGGTTTCCGGCGGAATCGCCAAGCTTTTTTGCGGGGCCTGGGGAAAGTTTGATGAAATTGATCACTTGAAAAATGCCGCCGGCAGCGCTAAAATCGGAGCATCTCAGAAGAAAGGAAGCGTGAACGATGGCCCGGACGACGATGCAGCTCCATACCGCCCGTTCTGAACAGACCTTCTGTGCCGCTTCCGCCTGCTCTGAGGCGCATACTGTCGTACTTGCCATGGACGCCGTCTCGGCGTCCATTTTTGTATGCATGGATCGAATTATGATTTGCAGACCGGGCGGTCCGCAGGTCCGTTTCCCTGTTTGAAGCAGGCAGTGTGCAGGGAAGTGCAGTCCAGCGGCTCCGCCATGATCGTGGCGAAGCCGCTTTTGTTTTCGGGATATCATGATGAAAGGATGGGCTGGATATGAGCAAAAAACGAATTCTTGGTGTGATCGGCCTTGGCCATGTGGGCGCGCATGTGGCGTACGCGCTGGCGGTGCAGGGCATCGCGGACGAGCTGATCCTCGTCGACAAAAACGCGCAGAAGCTCGCGAGCGAGGTACAGGACCTGCGCGACGCGGCAGCGTATCTGCCGCACCGGGTCACGGTCCGCGCGGGCGATTTCCCGGATCTCGGCGCGTGCGACGTGATCATCAACAGCGTGGGCAAGATCGAGCTGCTGTATCAGTCGCACGACCGCCTGACCGAGATGGACTACACCGTCCCCGCTGTGCGCAGCTACGCACAGAAGATCAAAGACAGCGGCTTTGACGGCGTGCTCATCAACATCACCAATCCCTGCGATATCGTCACGCGGGAGCTGGCGCTGGGCCTCGGTCTGCCGCGCGGCCGCGTCTTCGGCACCGGCACGGGGCTCGACACGTCCCGGCTTCTCAGCGCCCTGGCCCGCCAGACCGGCATCGACCATAAATCCATCACCTGCTGCATGCTCGGCGAGCACGGCAACCAGCAGTTTGCGCCCTGGTCCTGCGTCAGCTTCCGCGGCATGCCGCTCGATGTCTGGGCAGAGAAGGACGCGCGCTTCCGCTTTGACCGCGACGCGCTGCAGAAGGAATCCATCGGCGGCGGCTGGGTCACGTTCTCCGGAAAGCTCTGTACCGAATATGGCATCGCGACCACGGCCGCGCGCATGGCGCATCTCGTCCTGCACGACGAAAAGGCCATCATGCCCGCCAGCGCCGAGCTCTGCGGCGAATACGGCGAGTCCGGCCTGTTCGCGGGCGTGCCCTGCGTCATCGGCGCGGGCGGCGTGGAGCAGGTCGTGGAGCTGCCGCTGACAAAGGAAGAGGCAGCGACCTTCCACGCCTGCTGCGAGGGCATCCGCGCCAACATGGCGCATCTGAACGATCTGTAATCATCAGGAGGTATCATTATGAACATCACTGTTACGAAAAATCCCAACCCCGGCAAGCTCCCGCCCGCCGACCAGCTCGGCTTCGGCTCCGTTTTCACCGACCACATGTTCCTCATGGACTACACTGACCAGAACGGCTGGCACAACGCGCGCATCGTGCCCTTCGGGCCCATCTCCATGTCCCCGGCGGCCAGCGTCCTGCACTACGGCACCGAGGTCTTTGAGGGCCTCAAGGCCTACCGCCGCCCGGACGGCGGTGTGCAGCTCTTCCGACCGTGGGAAAATGTCGCCCGGCTCAACCGCTCCTGCGACCGTCTCGGCCTTCCGCGCATCGACGAGGACGACGGCCTGCAGGCGATCAGGGAGCTCGTGAAGGTCGATTCGTCCTGGGTCCCGTCCGACCCCGGCACGTCGCTCTATATCCGCCCCTTCCTCTATTCGACGGACCCGACGCTCGCCCTGCACGGCGTGCATGAGGCGACATTCGCCATCATCCTCTCTCCCTCCGGCAGCTACTTCAAAAACGGCCTGCAGCCCGTCCCCATCATGGTCGAGACCGAGGATGTCCGCGCCGTGCGCGGCGGCACCGGCGAGGCCAAGTGCGGCGGCAACTACGCCGCAGCCAACCGCGCAGGCGATAAGGCCATCGAAAAAGGCTACTCGCAGGTCCTCTGGCTCGACGGCGTCGAGCGCAAATACGTCGAAGAGGGCGGCGGCATGAACGTCATGTTCAAGATCAACGGGACCGTCGTTACCCCCATGCTGACTGGCTCGATCCTGCGCGGCGTGACCCGCAAATCCTGCATCGAGCTGCTGAAGAGCTGGGGCGTCCCGGTCGAAGAGCGGCTGCTGAGCGTCGATGAGCTGTTCGAGGCGGCGAAAAGCGGCGCGCTGGAGGAAGCCTGGTGCGTCGGCACGGCGGCCGTCATCTCGCCCATCGGCGAACTGGCCTGGGGCGACGAGAAATACGAGGTCAACCACAACCAGATCGGCGCCCTTTCCCAGAAGCTCTACGACGAACTCACCGGCATCCAGTGGGGCACCAAACCCGACCCCTTCGGCTGGACCTGCAAAGTCTGAGATGATACCAAACACCCGGCATCCAACCTGGATGCCGGGCGTTTTCATGCCTTATCCGCGCAGCACGGTCCCATCCGCGAGGGTGATGGTGTGGCCGCTAAAATTGATCGTGCCGTTATTTATGAGGCTCGTGATCGTGCAGTCGCCGGTGAGCGTCCAGGTGCAGCCGGACCCGATGGTCACGACCGCGTTGTCAGAGACCGCCGCGCCCCCTTCGGCGTTATCGACGATGTTGATCGTGCCGGTGAAGCTGCTGCCGTTCTGGAGCGTCAGGTCCAGCGTCGAGATCGTGTCGACGAGGATATTGCCTTCCAGCGTCTGCGCGTCGGCGGTGAACTCGACCTGCGCGCCGTTGCTGCCAGCCGTGCCCCAGCCGTGCGACGCGAAATTGCCGACCACGCGCAGCAGATACCCGTCGGGATCCTCATTTTTGAGCGTCACGTCAGAGAGCGTCAGGATGCAGTGCGTGTTCGTGATGTAGAACAGATCGCCGTTTTTGCCGATCAGCGAGCCGCCGGTCATCGAAAATTCCGACGTGCCGACGTCCGCGTCGCCGGACATGGACTGGTAGATCATGACGGTGTGGACGTTTTCGCTGGAGCTCGCGCCCTTCGTGCTGCTCATGTTGCCGGAGACGGTGCAGTCTGTAAGCGTGATGGAGTTCTTGCCCTCAATGACGAGCAATTCGGAATTGTTCGCGGTGAGCTTCGCGTTTTTGACGGTAATGGCTGCCGTGGAGTAAACGGCAGGGGAGTTGTACCCGTTCGAGGTATAGCTGCCGCCCGTGACGTTCACGGTTCCGCCGCCGCGGTCGGAGCGGATAGCCGCCGACGAGTTGCCGGAGGTGGTGACGGTCAGGTTTTCCGCGTTCGTCGTGCCGCCGCCGGTGGTCTGGATGCCGCCGGAGTTATCAGCGCTTGTCGTGATCGTGGAATCGGAGATGTTGACGGTCGTGCCGCTGCCGTAGCTGAATACGCCGTTGCCGTTCTGCGCGGAGGAATTGACAGTCGCGTTTTTGATCGTGACGGTCGCGCCGTTCGTCGCCAGCAGCGCGGCGTTCATGCCGTAGAAGTCGCCGTCCTCGGTGTTGGAGGTCGCGCCCGCGCGCTTGTCGACGGTGATGCCGTCCAGCGTGACGGCCGCGCCGTCGACGCGCAGGGCGTTTTCGTCGTCGCCGGTCGAGCTGTAGCTCGTGCCGGTCACGGCAGTATCCTCAGAAATGGTATTCGCGCTCGTGCCCTGCGTCACTTCGCCGCTGCCGCCGAAGCCGCCGGGCTGACCATTCGGCGTACCGTCGGGCGGGTTGCCGTCCGGGATCGTACCCAGCTGACCGTTTGCGCCGTCCGGCGGCGTGCCGTCGGGTTTTTCAGGCGGCGTTTCGGTGGAAGTGTCGGAAGATGCGGGCACTGATTCTGTATCATCGGCCGCCGCGGTGCTGGTGCAGGCTGCAAGCGAGAGCAGCATCGCCGCCGCCAGTATCATTGCAATCAGCTTTTTCATAAAAAAGCAGCCTCCTTATTTCGTTTTGTGCCTGTATCATAGTGCCGGAAGCTAAAGGGAACCTACACCCATGTCACAGCAGGCATGAAAAAAGAAGCCGCGCAAAAAATCAGCGGCTTCATGGCAAGCGTCGGATGAAAAAAAGAACAGAAAAGCGCACGCCGCCTGCTGGAAATGCTCCGGCAGGCGGCGAATTCTCTCTTCCGGCGATTTCCGCTCCGAATTCCCATTTGGGTCGCGTTTGGGTCAAACGGAAAATGTGCAGAATTCTCCATCGGAAAAAGTTCTGAAAACGCAGAAAAATCCGGCTGAAATCGAAAGATTTCAGCCGGATTTGGTCGGAGTGTCGGGATTCGAACCCGAGGCCTCTTGGTCCCGAACCAAGCGCGATACCAAACTTCGCCACACCCCGTCAGCTTGGATATTATACGTAGAAAACAGTGATTTGTCAAGAGGGATGCATGAAAATATTTTTTGGCGCATACGCTTGCCAGAGGAGGTGCGTGCGATGAAGGAAAACAGGGGTAAAAACGAAAGGCAAGCGGGAGCCGGGATCTCGCGGCTTTATCTGCTGCTGGCGATGCTGGCGCTTGTGTGGACGCTCAAGACCTGCGTACCGGCGGTTGACGCGGCGATCACGAAAATTGCCGGTGCGGCACAGAAAACAAAGACCGTACAGGCGTTTTCAGCACTGACGGAACGGCTGCGGGAAGGAGAGGCCGTGCAGGAGGCGCTGTCCGGCTCGTTTGAGATTCTGACCGGTGCCGGCAATTGAACTCCGGCCAGGCTTTTTTATGTTTGCAATTGTCCTTGCGGCGCTTGACCGCAGCGGCTCTGTGCTGCCAATCCTCTGCGCGATGGCAGTACATGAGCTGGCGCACGTTGTTATGATGCTGGCCTGCGGCGGACAGGTGCGGCGGTTGACGCTGCGGTTTGCAGACTTTCAGATCGCGGCATCCGGCCTTGGCTACCGGCAGGAGCTGCTTTCGGCGCTGGCGGGACCGCTGGTCAATTTGATCTGCGGCGCAGCATTTTGTATGCAGCGGCCTTCCTTTGCCGCATACAGTCTGATGCTGGGAATCTATAATCTGCTGCCGGTCTGGCCGCTGGACGGCGGGCGGATGATCCGCTGCGTGCTGCTGGCCCGGCTGCCGATCACACAGGCGGAGCATATTTCGGAGATCGTCAGCTTCGCAGCCTGCGCGGTTCTGCTGCTGATCGGCGTGTTCCTGACTTTTTTCAGGAAGTCAGGACTCTGGCCGCTTGGAACGGCGGCCTATCTGACCGTGCGCCTGCTGATGCTTGCAAGACGTACGGATACGGTGCAGTGAACAGTGGGGAAACCGGCAAGCTTTTTGTTGCTTTTTTCGGCGCGAACAGGTACAATAGAGTGAATCACAAAAGAGAAGGAAGCTATTCATGACAGATCAGTTCCACAGGCTCCTCATGCGCGTCCAGAAGCCGGCACGCTATGTGGGCGGAGAATATAATCAGATCATCAAAGACAAAAAGGACGTCGATGTGCGCGTTGCGTTCTGTTTCCCGGACACCTATGAGATCGGTATGTCCAACATCGGTATGCGGATCCTCTATGGCGTGATGAACGAGATGTCCGGCGTCTGGTGCGAGCGCGTTTTTGCGCCGTGGGGCGATATGGAGGACAAGATGCGCGCGCATGGTCTTCCACTCTTGGCGCTGGAAAGCCACGACGCGGTCAGGGATTTTGATCTGGTCGCGTTCACGCTCGGCTATGAGATGTGCTATTCAAATGTCCTGAATATGCTGGAGCTGGCGCAGATCCCGCTGCTGTCCAAAGACCGCGGCGGACTGGAAAATATCGTTTTTGCCGGCGGCGTCTGTGCGGTCAACCCGGAGCCGCTGGCGGATTTTATTGACTTCTTTTCCGTCGGAGAAGGGGAGGAAAGCACGCCGGAGATCATCGAATGCTACCGCGCCGCAAAAAAGCAGGGGCTGACGAAGCTGGAATTCTTGCATGAGGTCGCGAAAATCGAGGGCGTCTATGTGCCGTCTTTTTACACGCATACCTATCATGAAGACGGAACGCTTGCCGCCATCACGCCAGAACCCGGCGCGCCGGAGCGCGTCAAAAAGCGCATTGTGCAGGATATGAATACGGCATATTTTCCGACGAAGACCATCGTTCCGTCGACCCAGATCGTCCATGACCGCTCGAATCTTGAAATTTTCCGCGGTTGTATCCGCGGCTGTCGGTTCTGTCAGGCCGGGTTCTGCTACCGGCCGATAAGGGCTAAATCGGCAGATGTATTATGTAAACAAGCAATCGAATCCCTCGAAGATTCCGGCAACAGTGAGATCACGCTGGCCAGCCTTTCGACCTCCGATTACCGCGAGCTGGAAGCCCTGGCCGACGGTCTGCTCGACTACTGTGAGCCGCGCAAGATCAATCTCTCGCTGCCGAGCCTGCGCGCGGATAATTTTTCGCGGGAGCTCATGATGCGCATCCAGAAGGTGCGCAAAAGCGGCCTGACGTTCGCACCAGAGGCTGGAACGCAGCGCCTGCGCGACGCGATCAATAAAAACGTAACAGAAGAAGAAATTCTCTCCACCTGCGCCACAGCCTTTTCCGGCGGCTGGAACAGTGTGAAGCTGTATTTCATGCTGGGTCTGCCGACGGAAACGGATGAGGATGTAGTTGGCATTGCGGAGCTGGTCTATAAAATCCTTCAGGTCTGGCGGGAGAACGGCAGCGGGAAAAAGCGCGGGCTGTCTATCAATCTGGCGACGGCGTATTTTGTCCCGAAGCCCTTCACGCCGTTTCAGTGGGCAGCGCAGATCACGCCGGAGGAATATCTGCGGCGCGTCCATCTGCTGCAGGCAAACCTGCACGCAAAATGCGTCGACTATCGCTATCACGAATCCGACCTCAGCCGTCTGGAAGCCGTCATGGCACGCGGCGACCGCCGCGTTGGACAGGCACTGCTGGAGGCGCACCGGCTCGGGTGCAGGCTCGACGGCTGGGACGAGTATTTTGACTATGAAAAGTGGCTGGAAGCGTTCCGGCGCGCCGGCCTCGACCTGGATTTTTACACGACGCGCGGCTTTGCCGCCGACGAGCTTCTGCCGTGGCAGACCATCGACGTCGGCGTTACAACGAAATTCCTGCTGCACGAGCGTGAAAAGGCGCTGCGTTCGGAGGCGACGCCGGACTGCCGCACGCACTGCAACGGCTGCGGTGCGCGGATGCTGAGCGAAAGGAGGCTGTGCGATGAATCGCCTGCTGTTTGAAAAGATCGGCGACGCGGTCTATCTCTCGCATCTGGATCTGATGCGCGTGTTTCAGCGCGCATTCAAGCGCGCGGATATCATGATCTGGCATTCGCAGGGCTTCAGCCCGCGCGCGTATGTCTCTATCGCGCTGCCGCTGCCCGTCGGCTCGGAGAGCGTCTGCGAAATTCTGGACTTTGAAATTCAGGACGGCTCTGTCGACCTTGCAAAGCTCCCGGTCCTGCTGAACCGCACGATGCCCGCAGGCATCCGAGTGCTGGAGGCGTATGAAAGCGCCGTTAAGATCAAGCAGCTAACGCGTTTGCGCGCGCAGATCACGCTGGAATATGACCGGGGTGTACCGGAACAGGCCGAGCGGACGATCACGGAGCTGTTTTCGGGCGGCCCCGTGCTTGTCAAAAAGCGTACGAAAAGCGGCGGGGAGGCGGAGCTTGATCTCACGCCCATGATTTTTGGGCTTTCCATGCGAAAAGCGTCCGCGCAGGAGCTGGAGCTGACGGTTCTCGTCTCCGCGCAGAATCCAAGCTGCAACCCGCAGCTGCTGGTCAACGCGATTGAGCGCTATCTGCCGGAGCAGAAGCCGGACTTTGCGCGCATCAAACGGCTGGAAATTTACGACGAACAGGGAAACCCGTTCCGCTGAGGAGAAACAGCTATGCAGGGAAGTGTATCAATTTTGAATGTCAGCCCGGAAGCGGCTGCGATGATCGCCTCCGGCGGGCGGATCTCCACGATGGACGGCACGGCGGGCGAGATTTATGCGAAATCACTGGCCGCCGGGCAGGAAAAGAATGAAAAGCTGATCGGCAAAGTGCTCTCGTCCGGGCATACCTCGGTACTGGAGCATTGTTATGTAAACTTATCGTTTGAAAATGTCTCCGTTCTGGCGGAGCAGTTTCTGATCGAGTTCCGGCTGGCCTCGTTTACGGTCAAATCCCGGCGCTACGTCGATTTTTCCAAGGCCGGGTATGTTTCGCCTGCTTTCGCGGACGACGCACAGCGGGTGGTATTTGAAAACACGGCAGCATCGCTGTTCCGCACCTATGACGCGCTGGAGGCTGCGGGCATTCCGAAGGAGGACGCGCGTTTCGTCCTGCCGTACTGCTTTTGCAGCAATTTCTTCTGCTCCATGAATGCACGGGAGCTTGTGCACGTGATGAACGAGCTGACCTATGGACGCGGCAGCCGCATTCCGGAGCTGCGTGCGCTGGGCGAGAGCCTGTTTGCGCAGTGTGAGCGTCAGCTGCCGTTTTTGGCTGTCCGTAAGCCGGAGGCCTATCGTCAGTCGGACGCATTCTGCCCGCGGCAGGTACAGCTGCTTGCGTCGAAAGCAGCTGTTACAGTTCTTGCTGCGCCGCAGGATGCAGAAGGGTTGATCTGCGGCGCGTATCAGCTTGCGCGCGGCTATGTGCCGCAGCCGCTGACGGAACCGGAGCAGACGGCGCTGCTCAAATCCCTTTTGGCCCAGCCGCGAAAACGGGAGCTGGAGCAGGCGAGCTATACGCTGCAGTTCGGCGGACTGTCTCTTGCGGCGCTCACGCATCTGACGCGTCACCGGATGCAGGCGCTCTGTGCGCCGGAGCTGCTGAAAACGGCGCGCTATGACCGCTATGTCCTGCCTGAAAGCGTCCGGCAGGCCGGAATGGAGGCGCAGTACCGCGAAGCGTTCCGCTTGGCCGACGAAGCTGCCGCGCAGCTCCGGGCAGCGGGGGCAGGGGAGGACGTGCTGTCCTATCTGCTGCTCAGCGGGCAGACTGTCCCGGTGCTGACGACGATGAACGCTGGGGAGCTGTATGTCTTTTTCCGCCTGCGCTGCTGCAATCGCGCCCAGTGGGAGATCCGAGACGCGGCCTGCGCCGCGCTTGCGGCGCTGCGGAAGACCTCGCCGCTCCTGTTCAGTCTCTACGGCCCGACGTGCTTCGTCTCCGGCAAATGTCCGGAGGGAAAAATGACCTGCGGCCAACAGGCTGAAATTCGAAAGAAATTCAGCAAATAGGCAGATACCTCTGAAAAATCTCTTTTCGCTCTATTGAAAATATTTAAAAACCGGCGGGGTCGCTTCCAATTGACCTCAGCCGGTTCTTTTTCTGTCCGGACAAACATACCCTTTGGCAGAGGAGGGGAGAACACATGAAAACAAAATTCTGGAACGGAAGTTTCCTGCGAACAGTTCTGCAATGCCTTGCCATCGCCTGCGCAGCGCTTCTGGCCCTGTCTGCGCTGGGGGCAGGACTCGTGCTCGGCGGTGTGGTCGATCAAAAGCAGATCCCGGCGGCGGCCTGCTGCATCTGCTTTGCGGCGGTTTTTCTCGGAAGCTTTCTGGCTGCGAAGCATACGGCCGGGAAGCGGCTGCCTGCTGCACTTGCGGTTGCGGGCTGCTGCTTTGCGGTCTGCTTTCTGGCGCGGCTGACGGCTTTCGGAAATACGCAGGCACATATGCTGACTCCGGCGGTCTGTATGCTTGCGGCCGCGCTTCTTGCGGGCATTCTGGGCGGTACGCGGAAAAAGAGCGCTCGCCGGCGCAGGCGATGAAGGAGTTCCTGCATGCGACAAAATGTAAATATAATTTACTATCCGTGCATACTTCGAAGTATTTTCTTTCATTTCAAGATTTCGACCCGCACTCGCGGATGCGGCACCATATGTTGTGCTTTTTGCAAAAAGTAGTGGATTTCAACGCCGGCGCAGTTCCTTTATTGACATAATATCATTAACATAACTCCTAGTCATAATTTACAAAAATTTCGAAATCACTACTTTTTCCTTGAAATTTTCCGATGTTTGCGCTATAGTAACATCACTTCCTGTGAAACAGGCGGTAGAAATAATTTTGATCGCATAATTTCTTAAGAATTCTGAAGATCATGCGCAACGTTCGATTTTTTCTGATTCTTAAAAATATGCGACCACGATTTTGATCGATTTCGGAAGGGCCTTCGCATGAGTGACATTATTATGCGATATGAGGATTACCTCATCCACACCAAACACGCGTCTGACAATACCGTCGCGTCCTATATGCGCGATCTGCGTCAGTATGCGTCATATCTCGGCTCCGAAGGCGTCGACGTTCTGGATGCAGATCAGGCGGTCGTGTCCGGCTACATGGGCAGCATGAAGGCAGGCGGCAAGTCCGCCGCCACGATCTCCCGCGCGCTGGCTTCGATCAAAAGCCTGTACATATTTGCGATCCAGATCCACGAGATCGAGGAAAACCCCATACAGAACATCAAGATCGATAAGGCGGAAAAGAAGCTGCCGCAGATCCTGACCGGAAAAGAGGTCGAGCTTCTTTTACAACAGCCCAAGGTTTCGGAAATGAAGGGCTGCCGGGATAAGGCCATGCTTGAGGTTCTGTATGCGACCGGTATCCGGGTCAGCGAACTGATCGGCCTGAACATCGACGACGTCAGCCTCCCCGGAAGCTTCATCCGCTGCGAAAGCGGAGAAAAAATGCGCATTATCCCGATTTATCCCGAAGCGCTTCAGGCGCTGCGCGAATACATCGAAACTGTCCGCCCCAAAATGATCGCCGTCCCGACCGAGCATTCGCTCTTCGTCAACGTATCCGGCGAACGCATGAGCCGCCAGGGCTTCTGGAAGATCATCAAGCATTATCAGGAAAAGGCGCATATCGAAAAGGATATCACGCCGCACACGCTCCGCCACAGCTTTGCGGCCCATCTGCTTGAAAACGGCGCTGATCTGCGCTCCATCCAGCAAATGCTCGGCCACAGCGACATTTCCTCCACGCAGGTCTACACGCAGCTGGTTAAGCAGAACCTGAAGGCAGTCTACAACAAATATCATCCAAAGGCATAGGATTTTCGCGTTCCATGAGATCGGCATCTGACTTTTTGCATGAGAGAGGGGAATGAGGGATGCCCTTTGGCTGCTCTGGGATAAAAAACGGGTGCGCCGCAAAAGCGGCGCACCCAAAATTTTTGATTGCTCAGTTGTCAATACCTGTCATGGCCTGCAGCACCTCATACTGCTGCTCGTTCAGGCCCTTCTTCATGGAAAGTCCTTCCGTAATGTCGATATCGACCATTTGTCCGGCCCGCGCGCAGATCACGCGGTTGGTCTTGCCCTCGGCCAGCGCCTTGACCGCCTGATAGCCCATACGGCTTGCCATGACGCGGTCGCGCGCAGACGGCGTGCCGCCGCGCTGGATATGTCCGAGGATCGTCACACGCGGGTCAAGCCCCAGCTCCTCATGGATCCCCTTGCCGATCTCGATCGCGCTGCCCGCGCCTTCGGCAACAATGATCATGAAGTGCGTGTTGCCGGCCAGACGCGCCTGCCGGATGCGGTCAATCACGTCACCGTCAAAATCAAGCGGCTTTTCCGGCACCAGAACCGCCGTTGCACCGGTGGCAAGCCCGACATAAAGTGCCAGATGGCCCGCGTTGCGGCCCATGACCTCAACGACGGAGCATCGCTCATGTGACTGCATCGTGTCGCGCAGGCGGTCGATGGCCTCGACAGCGGTATTGGCGGCCGTGTCATAGCCGATGGTATAATCGGTGCAGACAATGTCGTTGTCAATCGTAGCCGGAACGCCGACGACCGAAATGCCCTGTTTTGCAAGCTCTACCAGTCCGCGGAACGAGCCGTCGCCGCCGATGGAGACAATGCCGTCCAGCCCAAGCAGCTTGCAGGTCGCGGCGGCCTTTTTCTGCCCCTCCAGCGTGCGGAATTCATCGCTGCGCGCCGTATAGAGCATCGTGCCGCCGCGGTTGATGATATGCGCGACATTGCCGTTTTTCAGAACCACAAAATCGCCGTTGATCAGGCCGTTATAACCGCGGCGGATGCCGACACACTCGATCCCCATATATGTGCACGCGCGCACAACAGAGCGGATGGCCGCATTCATGCCGGGCGCATCGCCGCCGGAGGTCAGAACACCGATTCGTTTCACTGCATTTGCCATACAGGTACTTCCTCTCCATTAAAATTGCTTTCATCATACCCCAAAAAAGCAAAAATGTAAACAGGCAATCGCGCAGAATCGGCGGAGTTCTGTGAAAAATCAATCTTCAGGAAAAATTTATGTTTTCTTCGCCGCAGGTGTGCTATACTTACAATATATACATAAGGGAGGCGGGAGCTTGAACCAGACAGGAAGAATTCTGGAGGAAGTCAAAAAAGCGGTATGTGGAAAGGACCACGTGCTGGTGTGGGTGCTGACCGTGCTGCTCGCAAGAGGACACGTCTTATTGGAGGATATCCCCGGCGTCGGTAAAACGACCATGGCATTGGCCTTTTCCCGTGCACTGGGGCTGGAATATGGCCGCGTCCAGTTTACGCCGGACGTACTGCCGTCAGATATTACGGGCTATTCTGTCTACCAGAAGGAGACTGGCAAGCTGGTCTATCAGCCGGGCGCGGTGCTCTGCAATCTGTTTCTGGCGGACGAGCTGAATCGCGCGACCTCGCGTACACAGTCTGCGCTTCTGGAGGCCATGGAGGAAGGCCAGGTCACGGTGGATGGCAACACATACAAGATGCCTCAGCCCTTTATCGTAATGGCCACGCAGAACCCGGTCGAGTTCGTAGGCACCTATCCGCTGCCCGAGGCGCAGATGGACCGCTTCTTCATGCGCATCTCGATCGGCTATCCTTCCGTCGAAGACGAAATGGAAATTCTCGAACGCTATTCCGCGCCCGTTTCGCCGCTTTCCACGCTGCAACCCGTATGCAGCGCCGAGGATATTATCGGCATGCAGGCCGCGGTAACGGAAATCTACTGTTCGCGCGAGGTGCGCAGCTACGTGGCGAATATCACCGCCTCTACGCGCCGCCATCCGGCGCTGCAGCTGGGCGTTTCCACGCGCGGCGCAATCGCGCTGATCAAGGCGGCGCAGGCGAACGCGCTGCTGGCCGGGCGCGATTTCATCCTGCCGGAGGATGTGCAGCGCATGGCGCTGCCGGTCCTGTGCCACCGCGTGATGCTCAGCCCTGAAGCCCGCATGCAGGGCGACACGGCCGATCGCATCGTTTCAGATATCGTAAATAACGTCCAGGTTCCGGTGCGCGTCAAATGACCTCGCGCTGTGTGACGGCGCTATGCTGCGCGGCGGTGCTGCTCGTAACGGCGCTGTCGACGGGCGACGCGCTTTTCTGGCTGCTTTTTCTGACGCTTGCAGTTGTGATCCCGACGGCGTATCTCGCCGTTCGCTGGGTGATTCGCACGCTCACCGTGCGCTGCAAAATGGAGAAAACGAGCGTTTCCCGCGGCGAACGCGTGCGCCTGCGCGTGATGCTCCGGCATCAGTGTCCGCTGCCGGTTGCGCCGCTGACGCTGCGCGTCTGCTCGGCCAGCGAAGAGGAAACCTATCCGCTCCAGTGTGCAAAATGCCTTGAAAAGATGGGCAAAAA
>OLOW01000760.1_pt1 | contig 22116 bp, 41 predicted proteins | sample 1672801 | NCBI WGS metagenome assembly OLOW01 (sample SAMEA3136725, study PRJEB25190) | human gut metagenome | biome: human gut; feature: human-associated habitat; material: faeces | place: Austria | collected 2013 | reverse complement strand
GCCGCGGCGTTGGCGTGCTCCACGCCGCTGTCCACACACAGCGCGCCGGTGAGCGAAGTGTAGGACGCCGCGCAGTAATAGCACAGGCTCTGCTTTTCGCGCACGTTCTGGAACAGGCGCGAGGTGGGCGTACCGCCCAGCAGCGCCACGGCCACCCGCAGCGCGGAAAGGTCCTGCGGCGCAAAGGGCTCGCCCGGTGTGAACAGCATGCACAGCTTGCCCTGCACGGTGGGCCGCGGTTCTTCAAAGCTGCGCGGCTCTTCGGCGGGCATGGCGATGGGCGCGGGCAGCTCCTCCGGGGCGCGGCGCAGGCCCGACAGCGCCGTGCGCAGGCGCTGCGCCACCGCGTCCACGTCCGCTCCCAGCACAAACACCTCGATCTGCGCCTGCTCCACCATGCGCGCGTAAGCCCTTGTCACCGCGTCGGCCGTCAGGCCGTCCACCTCGTCCAGATAACCGTTGCGCTCAATGCCGGCGGGGGAATCGCCGTAAAACCTGCGCCGCGCCTGCCGGATGCAATAGCTGCGCTTTTCGTTGATCTCGCCCTCCAGCAGCTCGCGGAGCTGCTCCTTTTCAATGGCGACGGCCTCGGCGTCCAGCACGCCGTCCACGCGGTACGGCTCGAACGCCGTGCCGAAGGCGATGTCCGCGTATTCGCGGCTGAGCGGCTCGCCCGCCAGCGCAAACGCGTCCCGGATGCCCGAGAGCGACACCGTCAGCACGCGGCTCTGGCCGCTCATGGTGCCGTCCACGGAAAGGGCCGCTCCGTACAGGCGGGCCAGCTTTTTGGAAAGCTCCGTCATATCCGGGCAGCCCTGATAGCCCCGCTCCAGCACCAGCGGCAGCAGGGCGTGGGCGGTGGCCGTGGCGGGCACGGACTATATGAAGACCGGCAACATCACCAAGCAGACGCTGGTCTCCGCGGAGACTACGCCGACCGAGAACATGGCCATCAACTGGCAGTATGAGTGAGGAGGCCCCATGGCGCACAAGACATTGATCTCCGGCACGGCCTATTCCGTGACGGGTGGCCGGGATCTGATCGGCGGCACAGGCTACGGATGCAAAGCCGGGAAGAACCTCATCGGCGGGACGGCGTTCACCGTACCGTTTTCGAAGGGCATTCCCCTGAACACCATCACCCCCGGCGCGATCCTGTACCTGAATGAATCCGGCAGCCCCGTGCCGTTTTATATTGCGAAGCACGACTACGAGAGCGGACTTAACGGCGCAGGGCGCACGCTGATTGTGCGCAAGGAATGCTACGAACGAATTGAGTTCTCCCAGTGGAGCATCTCCAACCTATTCCCAACATCCACTGTATCCGATTTCCTCGCGGATACATGGTTCGGGCTGTTGGACTCTGCCATTCAAGGCGCGGCAGGGCAAACAAAAATTTACTGCTACATCGATGAATATCAAACGAGGAGAGAATTAACGAAAAATGCGTTTATACTGTCCATAGGTGAGCTGAAGAGCGGAGGCGGAGATGGGACTCCATTGGACCAGACGGTGCGTAGCCTGCTTGCTGTCGCAAAACTAAATGGATCTAATATTCATCAATGGACCAGAACCCCAAAAGAATATTCAAGTACAGACGTGTACGTGTTGGATACCGGAGGGAATGTCACCGAACAGTACTGTGGAAGCGGGAACGGCGTCCGCCCCGCCTTCACCCTTCCCGCCACCACCGCCGTCATTGCCAACCCCGACGGCACCTACACCCTTGCAGCATAAAGGAGGACCCACATGGGCACACACCACATTTTGAAAGACGGCACATCCTACGCCATCAAACACTTACAACAGCAAAACGGAAGGAACGTGGTATGCGGGTTTCAACGGAAACTGGACGCAAGAAGCGTTCCGGACAGTGACCGTTGACGAGCCACCAGCAGGAGCACTATTAGCATGGCTGCAGGCCAATGCCGTGCAGCAATAGACAGGAGGAACTTATGGACACCTGGTACATCACCATCGGAGGGCAGGAGATCGAGACGCGGCCGGCCGCCGGCCGCATGCGCGACGCCGACTGGGGCGGGCGCGAGAGCCGCGCCGTCACCATCGAAAAGAGCGCGGTTGCAGACCCGCTGGCGCTGTTCTGCGACGGCGCCGTCTGGGGCATGATCCACCGCTACACCACGGCCGTCCCTGTGCTGGACGCAGAGGGCAACGTCCAGATGAACGAGGACGGAACCGTCAAGTCGACGACCGAGACCGCCGAGGACCGCTACATGGACGACTACGCGGATTTCATCCTCGCCGGTCCCGTCACCGACAACCGCGACGGCACCATCACCGTCAAAATGGGCAAGCCCATGCCCCTAGAGCGGGCAGAGGCCGAAAAAGCCGCCGCCCAGCACACTGCCGCCACCCTCATGGGCATGCCCGTCTATACCGCCATCGGCGAGGAAAGGGCGAAGGACCTGCGCTACGCCATCGAGACGGCTGCTGCCTCTCTCGACGATAAGACCGCGTCCGAGGCCCCGGAGCTGTTCCCGCAGCTGACGGGGGACGGCAGTCTCGTCAAGTCCGGTACGCGCATATGCTGGCAGGGCGGCATCAAGCGCGCCGCCGTCGACCTCTGGGACACGGCAGAAAATACGCCGGACGCCGCCAAGAACCTCTGGGAGGATATCCAGTACAAGCAGGGCTACCGCCTCATCCCCGAGACCATCACCGCCGGCCTTGCCTTCTCCAAAGGCGAAAAAGGCTGGTGGAAGGACGAGCTCTACGAATCCCTGCTCGCCGCCAACGTCTGGAACCCATCAGTTAACCCGGACGGGTGGAAGAAGATCACGGAAGAAGGTACATAGCCATGGACACCAAGACAATCATCGTTACCATCGTCTGCGCCGTGCTCGGTTCGTCTGCGCTGACGACCGTCGTTCAGGCAATCGTCGGCGCGATACAGAAAAAGCGCGGCAAGGCCACAACGCAGGAGGCGCACCTTGCAGAGATCGACAAAAAGCTCGGGAAAATGCAGGAGCATCAGGACGAGCAGTATCTCGCAATTCTCCGTCTGACCATCATGTCGGAGGAAATGCCAATGGCCGAACGCCTGATCGCCGGAGAGAAGTATAAAAAGATGGGCGGGAACGGAGACGTGAAAAAATTCCTGCACCAGCTGGAGGCGCAGTGTGAGCACAATGGAGTTTAGCAAGAAGTGGCTGATCTGCAGCGCGCTCGTCAGCCTCGCGCTCATCATCGCCTGCGCGGCAGGTGCAGACCTGACGGAGATCACGCTTGCGGTGCTGGCCGAAACAACGGCCTCCAGCGGCTTTTACCTCTGGAAGGCCAAAAATGAGAACCGCGCGAAGTACGCGCAGAAGTACATGGATAAATGGGCCGAGAAATACGGCCCGGAAGCGGCAGCACGCATCGCGGAGATCGTGCTGAAGGACTGAAAGGAGCATACATATGGAAAACATCAAGAAGCGGCTCGGCAATCTGCTGAGCGTCAAATCCATCGTCACGCTGGTGCTGACGGCGGTATTTGCGTACATGGCAGTCGCCGGGAAGATCTCGCAGGACTTTATGATGGTGTACACCGTCGTGATCGCGTTTTACTTTGGCACACAGAGCCAGAAAGCGCAGGACGCCATCGATGCGGCAAGCAAACCGCAGGAGGACGCGCAGAAATGAGCATCATGAAAGCCTCCGAGCTCGTCAGGCGGCACATCGACGTTGCAAAGAATTACAAAACCGTGTACATGTGGGGCTGCTTCGGCTCTCCGGTCACGGATGGGATCATCACTGAGAAGGCAAAGCAATACCCGGACTGGTACGACGCCGCAAAGCAGGCCAGATTCCGCGGGCTGATCGGAAAGGGCTACTTTGGCTTTGACTGCGTGAATCTCACGAAGGGGATCCTGTGGGGCTGGAACGGCAACAAAAACGCCTACCACGGCGGCGCCCGCTACGCCGGAAACGCCGTCCCGGACGTATCCGCAGACGGTATGATTGCCAAGTGCAAGGACGTATCCGCATCCGGCTGGGACAAGCTCGTCCCAGGCGAAGGCCTGTGGATGCCCGGGCACTGGGGCCTGTACATCGGAGACGGCTTGGCCGTTGAGTGTACGCCCATTTGGGATAATGGCGTGCAGATCACCGGCGTCGGCAACATCGGCGTAAAGGGCGGCTACAACAGCCGTGTATGGAAGAAGCACGGCAAGCTCCCGTGGGTGGACTACGACACGGAAACCGTCGACAAGGCCGTCGAGGACGCCAAGAAGACCATCAAGGCAAAGGCAGGACTTGCGGACAACACGATCAAATATCTCGCCGACTACAAGTACGGCGATGATCTCCTGAAAAAACTGGCTGCTGCCATGAGATAAAACCTGCCTGGACGGCGGGCCGAAGGGAGTGACAGCAAATAACTGCGCGGCTGGCTCTGCCGAAGGAGCTGGAACACCTCACGCGCAGCGACTGGGAGCGCGTCACTGACGAGGGCTTATTGGATGAAATCGATCAGCAGATTGTGAATCTTTATATCGTGCGCAGGCTCCCGCAGCTGGACGCCGCCGCCGAGATCGGCGTCGACCGAAAAACCATCTCCCGCCGCCTGCCGCACATCTACAATATCGCCCGCCGTCTGGTAGGGAAAACGGACAAAGAGAAAGCGCCATGAGCAACGGCTCATGGCGCTTTTTCTATGTTCCGGGATTGGCTTTCGGACGATAGTTCGGGTTATACGATCTGCATGCGCGCTCCAGCGCGCGGAAGTCGCAGGAGATCTTACAGATGAAGCTGCTCTTTCCATTGACGACATCGTAGTATGTACGATTGGCATGATCCAGAATGGCAAGCTTCTGACGGTTGCAATGCTCGATCTGGTTCAGGAGCAGGTTGCGATACTTCACATCCGGCTCTGCGGAAATGTCGTATTCAAGGATCGCAGAATCAGGAACAGGGACCATGTTGTTGAAGCCGAGAAGACCGAGGCGTCCACCGTCAAGCTTCAGGATGTGCTTGCCGGGCTTTAGATTGGCATGGTTTGGCTTCGGGGATTCCATGGGGACGAAATAGCGGAAGCTTCCGACAGTGAGAACAACGCCGACATAGGGGCGACGCTGGCCCTTGTTGAACGGGACACGGAAGTCACGGGAATGGAGGAAGGAAATATAGCGCTCACTGATGTGGCAGATAAAAAGATTCTCCAAGATTCGACCTTTCCGGGAAAGAAAAAGCGAGACTGCAGAAGTCTCGCTTTTAGTTGCCCATGATTTTTTAAGCCCCTACTTAACGGCAAGGGATTTCCGCTTTTTTGGCTCCCTACTTGACGGCAAGGGATTTCCGCTTTTTTAGCTCCCTATTTAACGGCAAGGGATCTCCGCTTTCATGGGCAGATGATGAACGGCGACGTTCAATCTCTGTAGATTCCTGAAATGGTTGTGCCGCGGATCGTGCGGTGCCAGATTTCAGGATTCTTTCGCGGATCTCTCCGCACCCCTAGTATAAACTCAAAAATGTGTAGAAGTCAAGAGGGGTACTGGGAAAATTTTTAAGAGGAAAGCATGTCCCACAAATGGTACACAGATGTCCCGGAACTGTCCCCCATAAAAACCGGGAAAGCGGCAGAATGAGAGTAGGAGCTGGCCAGCTTACTACTTTTACCGGAGGATTTTTTTATGGAATACGCAAGCAAGGGACTCGCGGGGACTGCGCTGGGCTTTGGCATCGGCGGCGCCGCGATGAGTCTGGCAAACGGCGGGCTCGGCAATCTGCTGGGCGGCCTCGGACAGAACAACCGGGCGGCTGCCGCAGAAGTGACGGCGGCTGCGGCAACGCCCGCCATGGCAGCGCTGGCCGCTGCGCTGGCTTCGCGCCAGCAGGAGCCGACGTGCAGCGAGAACATGCCGGTCACGCGCTACGATCTCGACCGGGAGCAGAAGCTGGCCGCGAAGGACAGCGAGATCGCGCTGCTCAAGGCCAACACGTACAACGACGGCAAGATGCTGGAGGTGTACGGTTATATCGATGGGCAGCTCAAGGACGTCCGTGAGGCGCTGTGCAAGCAGGCCGTCCACAACCAGCGCACCGAGGACAGCTTCACGCTGGTCAAGCAGGACGTCGAGTCTGTCCGCAAGGAAGCGCTTGACGCGGTCAAGATGGAGGCCGAGCGCCGCTGCTGCGGTGACAACTCCATTGTCACCTACGTCAACGCGACCTTTTATCCAAAGCAGGTCGCCGACGTCACCACGGGCACCGCGACCACGGCGCAGACTCTCTACAACCCGATCCAGCGCTGCTGCAACAAATAAGCAAACGGGGCGGCAATCGCCGCCCCATCCTTAAAGGAGGGAAACTGCAATGACAGTGACGATAGATCAGGCCATGCGCGGAATTTTGCGCTTTTTTGATACAGTAGCATCCCCACATATGGACGAGGTGCGGTCCTTTGTGGCAGGCGTTGGGTTGTCTTTGCTGGCAGACGGCAGCAAAGAGCAACTGCTTGTACTGAGAGATAACCCGTGGGTCAAAGCAATGCAAATTATGGATGAGCACGGGGATATTGACATTGACAGGCTCTATAATAAGGCAAGACCTCGGCTCGATGGACGAAAACTCCCGATAAGGATTCCGTTTATCGGCAAACTAACTTTTGTTGCGGACGATATTGACAGTCTATACAAGTACATTCAGGAGGCATGATATGCAGGAATATATTGAAAAACTCCATAAGGAGTTGCATGAGATCATGGAACGTCCGGTGACGCTGGGGCGCGCGGAGGAAGTTATGGTGTATGCGGATACTATCTGCGCGCTGCATAAGCTAGGTGACGACCATTTTCGTGAGTCCACGAAAATGATGGAATTTACCGAGGACGACGCAAAAGCGTGGAAGGCCCGCATGAAGAACGCCGACGGCTCGACCGGCCCGCACTGGACGATGGAACAGACGACGGCCGTGGCCGAGAGCATGGGCATTCAGGCGCCTGTGGTCCCGCGCTGGGCGTGGGGCGTGACCATGAACATGATGTACTCGGATTACTACCCCGTCGCCGTAGAGTTCGGACTCAACCGCCCGGAGTTCTACGCCGCGCTGGCAAAAGCGTTTCTGCTCGATAAAGACGGCCCGGGGCCGGAACAGAAGCTCATGGCGTATTATGAGCATATCGCAAAATAAAGAAATCCCTCCTGTCACCAGGAGGGATTTCAGCTTGCTATAGAATCTATATTTAGATGGGATTCATTCATGCGTACCGAATAAATGTATAACCATCAATCCGCGAGGGGATAGAGGGTGACGTGCATGTCGCTGCCGGATTTGGTGTAGGATTTGGCCTGTTTATGGTAGAGGATCTTCTGCAGGACAGTTTTCAGGAGGGCGTTTTTCTCCTGCGGGGATGCGGCGAGCGGATAGGTCTCGAGGACGCGGCGGACGGCGGGGGCCAGACGGGCGCGGGCCTGTCTGGCACGGGCCAGCTCATGGATCGTGGTCTGGCTGGCATCGATGCGGTCGACGATGACTTGCTTGTCAGCGGCGAGCGCCTGCGAGCGCTGCAAGAAGATCTCCGGCGTATAGACGCCGGTCTCGACCAGCTCATACGCGCGGGCCTCCTGCGCCTCCAGCTTGGCAAGCTGCTTGCGGTCGGCGGCGATCGAGGACTCGAGCGCGGTGCGCATGGGCGTGTCATCTGGCGCAGCGGCCTCACCGAGCTCCAGCTCGCGCAGCCAGCCACGCAGAGCATCAAGCACGGCGTCCTCTACATCATCATACCACGCGCTGACGGTCGTGCAGCCGTAGGAGGGACAAAGAAGTGTATCGCGGCGGTTGCCGGACGACGGACGGCGAACCATAACGCGGCCGCACTGGTCGCAGCGGACGAGCCCGGCGAGGCTCGTCACGGTCCCCCATGCGCCCTTGCCGCGCGGGCTGGCGCTGGAATAGCTCAGAGCGACGGCCTTGTCGTACTGCTCCTGCGAGATCAGGCCGTCGTGCAGTCCTTTATAAAGCTTCAGATCCTCCTGCCGGGTGCGGGGGCGACTGACGACGACAGCGCCGTCGACAATGCGCTTCGTCTCTGGACGCCCGCCGGACTTGATCCAGCCAGCATTTGCCGGATTGCGCAGGATATCCAGCACAGAGTCCGCGCGCCAGAGGCTGCCGGAGTTGGTCGGGACGCCGAGGCTGTTCAGCCGCGTGGAGATCGCCTTCGCGCCGATGCGCGCGCAGCCCTCACCGGTGTACCAGTTGTAGATCTGCCGCAGGACTGGGGCCTGCTCCGGGTGCGGGACGAGCTTATAGCCCTTGTCATTCGGCAGCTTCTCACGCGACCAGCCGAAGGGCGTCTTGCCGGAGATCCATTTGCCCTCGCGCAAGGATGCCTCCTTTCCGCGGGACAGGCGGCGCTTGATGGTGTTGTACTCCCGCCGCGACATAAAAAGGCCGAACTCAAAGTATTCCTCGTCCATCTCGTTGTTCGGGTCGTAGGTTTTGTTCGGCGTGATGATGCGGGTGTCGGAGTATTTAAAGGTCTGGGCAATAATGCCCTGGTCGATGGTGTCACCGCGCGCCAGACGCTCGACCTCCATGACGATGACGCCCGCATAGTTCCCGGTCTCGACGAGCTGCAGGACCTTCTGCACCTCCGGCCGGACGGCAATGGAGTCGCCGGTCACGACTTCCTCGCAGATCTCTATGACGTTCAGCCCGCGGCTTTCGGACAGCGACAAAAGCGCGGCCCGGTGCCGCTTGAGCGTGTCGGTCTGGCCGAGAGCTTCGGCCTCCATGTCCTTCCGGGACTTGCGCAGGTAAATGATGTACTGCGCGAGCGGGTCGGAGATTTTCCACGTAGATGTAAAGTTCATAAGCAAATTCTCACCACAAGGGCAAAAGGTTATACGGATACCGCTCCGGCGCCGGCCGGGGCGGTTTTATTCATGTGCGGATCCAGCCGATCGATGGGATGAGCACGTCGACCAAAAGCGCAAGGGCACACAGCAAAAGAATACCCAAGAGGATGAGCGTCACAAGTCGGTGCATGCGCAGGGACTTCTGCTGCTGAGCAAGCTGTGCACGAAGGGCCGCGGTCTCGGCACGGAGTTTTTCAGCATCGGGAGGCTCGGAAGGCTCATCATGCGGGATGCCGAAATACTCATCCATAGAAACGCCCATCTCCCGGCAGATCGGGCCGACCGTGTAAACAGACGGATTTTTGATGTCGCCGCGAAAGAACTGGGAGACGGTGCCGACGGAAAGATCGGTATTTTCGGCGACGTCCTGATTTGTTTTGTGCGGAGTGATCGTCTGCTTCTGCTCACGGCATAAATCAGATAATTTTTCCTTCAAAACATGTCATTCCCCCCCAAAAAGCAAGACGTCTGACTGCAAAAAGCGACTGTAATATCTTTACAAGCCTACCGTGGACAGGATACCCTAAAGTTACAGACGGCTCCCGGTCGCCTGCGCAAGCAAAAGCCCGCGCCGTTGTTCGGCCAGCGGCGCGGGCGACGCCTACCTATATCTTACAACTTTTGGGAGGCGCGAACAAGACGCAAAGATTAACAAAAAAAGAACGCGGTTTTTGTGGAGAAATGGAGACGGAGATGGAAAAGACGATGGAACAGATTGAAAACATTTTAGAGTGGGCCACACTGGATCAGCTGAAAATCATCCTGCGATTCCTGCAGAACATCATAAAATAAGCGCCGGAACGGGAAACCGTTCCGGCGGGGATTATTCAGAAAGGGCTTCTTCCATGCTGACAGTGGGCATAGTCAAGTTTCCGTCCGAGACTGGATAAAGCGTATACTCATAATAGAGTGTCTGCGAAAATTCAATTTCGCGATCAACCTGGCAACGGGTATCTTCCCCGAAAAGATAGTCGGGACCGTACCAGTCGTCGCCAAATGTAAAATAAATGTCCAGTGTCCCGTTTGGGCAGTAGGTATCAACGGTCTCGCCGGCGCGGACGAAAAAACGATCCAGAATTTTACCAGTCGATGACCGCTTGATGATTACAAAGCAGTTCGAAGTAGATGGCGCATGGACACATATAGAAGACAATGCACCTTGGGAAAAATCGTAGGTTGGATAATGTCTGCCGTTTCTAGGAAGGGATAATTTCTCGGGTTGCGGATCCGGTGCTGGCTCCGGAACCGCAGCGGCAGGAGCTGATGCAGGCTCGACCGTAGGAGGTGAGACCGCAGCGGAAACCGTGGCGGTATTTTGAATGGAATGCGTCGCGGATACTGCGACGATGATAGCGATAACGGCGATTACAGCAGCGACGACCGCAACCCAATATGCAGTACGGTTAGACTGCGAGGGCGCTTTAGGCTCCGGAGCCGGGACGGATGGAGAGGGAGACGCATCAGGCTTGACGAGATCATCCGCGAAAGCCAAGATAGAATGCGCAATGCGGAGGACAGAATGCCGGTACTTATCAAACCATTCATCGCACGGAATATCATAGACTGTATCAAAGGCTAGATACAACGAATGATCGAGACTGCTTTCGAACGAACGGCTGCCATCATAGCACTTAACAAAGTCAGTGGCGCAAGTAAAGAACAAGTCCATTATGGCGGAAGGACGCTGAGTGAAGAGACGAGCTGCAACACAATCGCAAAAATAATTAGCAATGTCAGAATCCGGGGGGAGCGAAGTAAAGGACAGCGGAACGAAGAATGCGGCAGAAAGAATAGGCATTGAGTTTGGGACGACGGGATCCTTGCTGATCTCGTCCTCGATCTTGTGGATGCAATAAAAAACGTAGCCACATAGCGTCATTGCTTTCGAGTAGGTAGATTCGGGCATAAAAAATACCACCCTCTTCCAAGATACAAAAAATCCTGGGAACGGTCAAGCGTTCCCAGGATTTTTTGTATCTTTCGACGAAGGTTTTTTTTGTAATTCCTCGACGAAGGATTCGATTGCTGCCCAATTTTCCGGCGGGAGCGCCATCAGGAGGGAGATGAAGCGTTTCCGGAAGGAGTCGTCCGCGTCGGACATGATATCTGTGACCAGCAGGGCCAGCTCCTCATTCGCGCTGCGCTGCACATACATTTCCCCTTCGCCGTCTTCGAGCCAGGCGAGGGAGACGTTGAATTCCCGGCAGATATCCGAGATCGTGCGCTCGGTTGGGACATATGTGCCGGAGCATATTCGAGAGACATGAGCTTGTGTCAGGTGAATGCGCTCGGCAAATTTGGACTGCGTCAGACCCTGATCTTTGATTAAAAACGAGATTCGTTCATTCACTGTGTTCATGGATTCACCTTCTTTCTGAAATGAGAGTATCACAGGCACGCATATTTGTCAATCAGAAAATATGTGAAATGTATAAAATAATACTTGACAATATACGTATCACATGCTAGTCTATACATAACGAATAAACCAAGCGAGGTGAGATCAATGTCAGAGGAGCAGAAGCAGCAGGCCGAGAAGATCTCGGCGGAAATCAACAAGCTTACGCCGGAAATGCGTGAGAAGGCGCTGATCTTTATGCAGGGCATGGCTGCTATGGTGCAGCCGAAGAGCGAGAAGAAAGAACAGCCAGCGTAAATCTGCAAAATATGGAAAAACTAACGCCGGAAGGAGGCTGAACTATGAGAAAGCCGTATGACCCGATCGCGGACGAAGAGCCGCACATCGTGGCCGAGTATCATTTTCCAAACTGCACGGCATATATCGCGGATAACTACCTGCGTCGCCTGACGCCGGAGCAGAAGGAGGCCAACCGGCAGGCTGCCCGCCGCGTGGCGTGGCAGATCCTCGAGCGGGCCGCAGCCGAAGGGCGTCTGCCAGCGGCCAGCAATTAAACGCGCCGCAAGGCGCGTACATAGGAGTCGATATTATGGCAAACGTCAAGACCTACACCCTGACGCTGGATGCGCAGGAGCTGCGGGACGTGATCGAGGCGGCGCTGGTGTGTGAGTGCCAGAACGCCGAGGCCGCCCGCGCCATGCAGCGCAAGGGCTACGATCTCGAGGCACAGAAGCTGCATTGCATGAACGCCCGGCTGATGCGGGTGGTCAAGAGAATACAGGAGACGGAGGCGAAGGCATGAAAAAGCTGATTCTGACAACGGCTGAATGGCTGTATCTCAAGTGGATACTCGAAAGGAACATGATCCGGATGGATGCGGATGCGTTCCGTCTCAAAGAGGGAGAGCCGGGCAGCGAAGCAAGGCGGGAAGCCATTGGGAAAGAGCTCGAGAGCATTGAGAAGGAGCGCAGGAATATCGAGTTGGTGCTGGAAAAGATCAAGGCGGCGGACAGCGTACAGGACGGAACGGAGGAGAAAAAATGAGAACGAACCTTGCAGAACGGCTCGGGTATGAGCCGGAGGAAGAGACCAGGGAGCGGCAGGAGCAGCTGCTGGAGGAGCTGCGGTACCGGGAGGCCATGCGGCGCGTGGTAAAGACCTGCTGCGTGTGGCTGGGCGGCGCGGCATTTGTACTGGCGGTGATCGCCGGGTACGCAGAGATGGCCGACGCCTGCGTCGCGACCGGCGCGATCGCGCTGGGCCTGACGACCTACGGGATCTTGTGATGGGCGAACAGAAGATCCCGGTCGAGCTCCGGCCGGATCAGCTGGCAGACATCATCGACGCCGTTCTGGCTTTTGCCGATGACTGCGCCAATGACCGGGAGATCCTGCAGAGCATGCCGCGCGTCGACCGGGATACGGTCGAAGACCTTCTACGGCGCGAGTCGGCGCTGCAAACGCTCGCGGCATGGCTGCAGCACGTACAGGAGGAAGCGGAGTGAATTATTTTGCGCCGCGCATGCGGCCCATCCCGCCGCCCTGCGGCCGGAACTGCCCGGACCGAAGCGGCACATGCCGCGCCGGGTGCTGCACCTGGACGCTCTACGAGAGCATCCGGAACCACATCTACGACGTCAACCACCGAGACAGGGACAGCCTGCAGCCCGACCTTGCAGCGGGAAAGCAGATGGTCCATGCCGACAACCAGATAAGGAGGCGCAAACACATTGCGAAATAGCATCGATTACCCAGGCGAGCGGGCACCGAGGCGCCCCGCCGTGATCGCACAGGCCGGATACACCGGACAGAACCACTTTTCCGTGACCTACGGAGACCAGAAAGTAACCGTCCGCGCCGAGGACGGCTATGCGGCCCTTTTTACCGCCGCCAAGCACTGGGGCTATAAATTCACCCGCCCGGAGTACCATCAGAACGCCCGCGCAACAAAGCTCCACTACACGCCGGACACCCGGCCGGGGGCGCTAGTATGAACAAAGATGTGATGTTTTCCAGCGCGACGGATTTGTGGGAAACGCCGCAGAGCTTTTTTGACGCGCTGAACGAAGAATTTGGCTTTGAAACGGACGTCTGCGCGCTGCCGGAGAATGCAAAATGCGCGCGGTATTTTACACCGGAGGACAACGGCCTTGCTCAGACGTGGAAGGGCGTCTGCTGGTGTAACCCGCCGTATGGGCGGGAGATCGGGAAATGGGTGCAGAAAGCAGCAATGTCCGCCAACAAAAATGGGGCAACCGTCGTCATGCTGCTGCCCGCGCGGACGGATACAAAGTGGTTTCATCGATACATATACGGAAAGGCGGAAATCCGCTTTATCGCCGGTCGGCTGAAATTCGGCGGCGGCAAGCACAACGCGCCGTTTCCAAGCATGGTTGTGGTATTCGGGCAGGAGAATAAGACATGAGATTTGTCTGTGACTGCTGCCACGATCTGACGAACATCGAGGCCGACCGAATGGAGATCCAGGGCGCCATGCTGGAATGGGCGTGGTGCCAGCACGTTGGGAAACAGACCTGTTTCGACCTGGCGGCGTTTGGAGGTGCAAAAGCGGAATGAAATGGCATATTGCAAGTGTCAGCTGGGGCAAGGACAGCCTGGCCATGCTCCTAATGCTGATTGCCAAGGGCTACCCGCTGAATGAGGTGGTTTTCTACGATACCGGAATGGAGTTTGAGGCGATTTACCACACACGGGATCAAATGCTACCCAGCCTGGAGCAGCTGGGGATCAAGTACACCAGACTGGAGCCGGAAAACCCGTTCCTGTTTGATATGCTGGAAAGGCCGGTTTGCAGTAAGCAGAAAGGCACACACCAAGGTTATGGCTGGTGTGGCGGCCTCTGCCGCTGGGGAACCACGGGGAAGCTGAAAGCCATAGACAGGTACGCGGAGGCGCGGGACGCTATGGTTTACGTTGGCATAGCTGCCGACGAAACGCCGCGCCTGGAAAAAGAACGGAAGCCGTATAAGCTGCACCCGCTGGCGGAGTGGGGTATGCCGGAAGCCGACGCCCTGGCATATTGCTATGAAAACGGGTTTTCGTGGCTGGAGGGCACGATCCGCCTTTATGACGTGCTGGACCGTGTTTCGTGCTGGTGCTGCTGCAACAAGAACCTGCGGGAACTGCGGAATATGTATATTTACCTGCCGGAATACTGGGAGCGCCTGAAAGACCTGCAACGGAAAATAGACAGGCCAATGAAAGGCTATTACAAAGGCAAGCCGCGCGGCGTGTTTGAACTGGAACAACGGTTCCGCGCAGAATTGGAACAGGAGGCAAGAGCATGAGCAAAGCTGTTTTGATCAGCATTCGCCCTGAGCGGGCTCGGAAGATCCTGAACGGGAGTAAAACGGTCGAAATCCGCAAGACCGCGCCGAAGTGCGGTGTGCCGTTTAAGTGCTATATCTACTGTACCGCAGGCGGAAAGGGGGCGCTCATGGTGAAAGCCAACGCAGGGACGCCGGCTACTACGGCGGAATCGGCCTATGATCGCGAACAGGCGGAGGCGTTTGGATATGAGGACGCCAACGGGAAAGTCGTTGCGGAATTTACTTGCAATAAGATCGGCACGGTCTACCCGCTTTGCATGATCCCCAAATGGGCGACGGTGGATGCCTGCCTCACCCGCGAGGACATATACAAGTATCTGGGCACGGAGCACGGATACGGCATGCAGATCGATGATCTTAAAATTTACGACACCCCGCGCGAACTGCGGGAATTTTACGCTGTGCCAAATGAGGTAGAGGTAGCGCTCAAGGTAAAACCCAAGCCAATCACCCGCCCGCCGCAGAGCTGGCGGTATGTGGAGGAAGAGACATGGAACGACTGACAAGTCCTAATATCAACGTAGACCCGGGCACCGACCGATTTCTGCACGCCGCGATCGGCGGCAAGGAAATCGACTGGAAGCAGAGCCGGGACAGCACGCTCAACGTGCTGATCAACGGCCCAACGAGCAACGGCTTTGGCAAGGATATTTTCCGCAAGATGGCCCGCGATCTGTACGGACGGCTGAAAGCCTACGAGGACACAGGATGGACACCGGAGATGCTGCGTAAGATGGGCGAAAATGCTGGGCATCTGTGGGATTTCGCGCAGGCTGCGGAAAACATGACGGTCGGACGGTTGAAAGAGCTTGCCGAGGCCGACAAGGACGGGCGCGTGGTGGTGCTGCCGTGCAAGGTGGGCGATACGGTTTACATGATCGAGCACATTTTTGACATTGATAATGGCGTATGCGATGAGATATGCGCCAGAAAGGTAATAGGACACGGCGGGAACAATCTGAATCAATTGTGGCTCGTAGGGAGCGGCGGCATATGCAACGCCTATATTTTCGTTTCGGAGTTTGGCAAAACCGTATTTTTAACCCGCGAAGAGGCCGAGCGGGCGATTCAGGAAATGGAGGGCAAGGGATGAGCTTTAGTAAGAAAAAACGGGAAGCGGTCTATGCGAAGTATGACGGCCACTGTGCCTACTGCGGACGGTCTATCGATATCCGAGACATGCAGGTAGACCACTTCCGGCCGCTGCGAGCGTGGGATATTGAAGAAGCCGGAACAGATGACATTTCAAACCTCATGCCTGCCTGCCGGATGTGCAACCACTACAAACGGGCAAATTCTCTGGAAACATTCCGGCGCTATATCGCGGAAATTCCGCGCAAACTGCGCGAAAATTACATCTACAAGGTAGGTGTTGTCTACGGGAATGTAATTGAGAACGAAAAACCGATAGAGTTCTATTTTGAGAAGATGGAGGCGAGGAAAGATGGCAACGAAACGAATATGTGACCGCTGCGGGGCGGAGATAAACCCCACAAGCTCTGCGACGTATGTAAACGTACGACGCGCGTTCCATGAGGAATCACCTGATATTGAGCTTTGCTGCTCCTGCGCGATGCAAATCAAAGAATGGCTTAAGTCGCGTGTAGAGGAGGACAAGAAGGATGGCTGACGAATATATCCGGCGGGACGCTGCGATGAAAGCAGCGGCAAGTCAATACGGCGCGTGCCGAAGCCCGGCGCAAAACCGGATGATCGACGAGATCAGAAATAAAATCAGGCGGATGCCCGCCGCCGACGTTGCGGAGGTGGTGCGGTGCAAGGACTGTGCAAAGCATTATATCGTACTTGGCCGCGATATGTGCGCGAGAAATGCACAAGGATCTGAGGGGCACTGGATCGGGCTGAGCGCAACGGTACCGGACGGCTTTTGCCACCGCGGAGTACACAAATGAGCGGACTGCGGTTTGAGAGCATGGCGGACATGCCGCCGAGGATGCGGGAGCTGTATGCCAGGCAGCAGATCGACCTCTCAGGCGCTGCGGCGCCAGCTCCCATTCACAAGGGAAGCCATGGGAAGACGAAGTACGGCAGCCGGAAGGATACGCGCGGCGAGCTGCGCTTCGCCAGCCGGAAGGAAGCCCGGCGCTATGACGAGCTGATGGTCATGCTGCGGGCCGGGATCATCTCCGATCTGCGCCTGCAACCGCAGTTCACCTTGCAGGAGAGTTACATCACCGAGACTGGCGAGCGCATCCGCGCAGTGCGGTACACGGCGGACTTTTCGTACAAATTTGGCGGCAAGCTCGTCGTCGAAGATGTAAAGTCCAAGCCGACGCGGACAAAGGAGTATCTGCGGAACCGCAAATTCATGCGGTCAAAATTCGGGATCGAGATCCAGGAGGTCTAACATGCCAGAAAAAAACGAGAGCAGCCCGCGCGAGGCATGCGGGCTGCCGAAGCAGGGCAATGCCTGTCCGTATGCAAAGCTCGCGCCGTATCTTTGCGCGCGGTGCGGCTGTAACCCGGATGAGCACGCGCGGCGGCAGGCGCTGCCGCTGACCGAGAACGCCGACGGGCTGCGGCGCAAGGATATCAGCCAGCCCGAGGACTAAGACCAGCAATCAGCCGGGGAACCATATTTTTTCGGACTTTGGCCGCGGCCGCTCCGCCATGAGACGGCTGCGGGAGGATCACCCCGGCTCTGCACCCGGCCCGCGAAACCTCAAGCCCGCGGGCCGGGGATAAAAAGCGCGTGTGGAACGTGCGCGCGAATGGGAACCGTCAACGTTACCCCACGCCGGGTGTCGGGATCGCCTGGCGGCATCGTGTTACCTCCTTATGGAAAGCTGCCTGAGCAGACAAGGGCAGCTCGTCTGCGGCGACAGGGGGACGCGCAGGCGCAGGCGGTGCAAGTCCGCCCTGCATAGGGGCCGGGAGACCGGCCCCTGACGAAAGGAGAATGGAAATGTCACACGTAGTCGACCTGACGGACATGGACTTTGAATATTTGCATGTAATCGGGCGGGATACCAGCAAAAAAGGAGATACGGCACACTGGATCTGCCGGTGTAAATGCGGGACCATCTGCAGCAAGGACGGCAGATACCTCCGGAACGGGCATGCAAAAAGCTGCGGCTGCTTCCGGAAAGAACGCGCGGCCACGCTCGTCACCAGGAAGGATCCAGCCAAAAAGCCAAAAGCCGAAACGAAGAAGAAAAAATTCGGCCGCGGCCCGCAGCGGGCAGGCTCCGGGATCTGCTACAACCCACTCTGCCCGACGCGCAACAACTACCGCGGCGCCTGGAGCTGCACCGAATGCCGCTTCTGCCCGGAACGAAAATTCACCCGCCAGTCGAGGCGGGAGATCATCACAATTTGAAGGGAGTATCAAAATGGCAGAAATCATGGGCGCGTTTGCGCACGACCTCGACAATTTTGTTGCCTATTATGAAAAGCTGAACTGGGATACCGGCTTCAGGGGCGAGGCATACCCGCCGCGCATTGTCATGGAGCAGTCCACGCCGCCGCTCTTCGAAGTGGGGGCGGACGGTGCAAAGAAGCTGGTGCCTAATCCGACAATTCAGATTATTGGTCGACCGGAGACTGAGGTTGTTACGACCGGCAAACTGCAGATCAGCAAAAAGGATTTCACAAATCTGACCAACCGCGCCGCCGCTCTGCTGGAGCTGTTCCTGCACGGGTTTATGCAAGAGCGAAAGGAACTGGAGGCGGCGCAGAATGACTGACACGGGGAAACTCTATTGGTCTGCGATCAAGACGTTCGGCGTGGATCTGCAGCTCGCGGTTGCCATCGAAGAAATGGCAGAGCTGACGAAGGAACTGTGCAAGGCGCAGCGGACGATATTTGCGGCGCGGACAGATCTTGGGGATGGACGGATCGATAACCTTGATGAGATCGCCGAGGAGATTGCAGACGTGCAGATCGTGCTGGAGGAGCTGGAGCAGCTGTATGGCGCCAAGAAAAAAGTGCAGAAAATCCGGCAGCAGAAACTCGCACGGCTGGAAATGCGGATCGAGAAGGCAAGAGAGGAACGCGGGGACAATCGTGAGCATACCGCACATTGGGAAGACCCGGGCCAGAAGGGGGATCTGTGGTATGCAAAGCTGAATGGGCCGGGGCCAGACCCCAAAGGAGCGAGAGGTGCGTGGGGGCACTGCCCGAAATGCGGGGCATCAGATTGCGAATGGGACGCTGAGACAGACGTATGCACATGCAAGGCATGCGGATACACGAACTGACCGTTGAAACTGTGGCCGGAATTTCCGGCCACGCTTTGAGCGGGCAGAGATGGGAGGAGCTGAGAATATGGTGAAGAGGCACAAGCGCCGGAAGTTTTCCGGGAGGGTCTGCGAGCAGATCGTGTACACGGTGGCGGGCGGCACGGATCCGAAGACCAGCCGGCCGAAGAAGCCGCGGTTCCAGACGCGGGAAGAGCAGGACGAATTCAACCGGAAGATCTCAGAGGGGAAACTGGAAGCGCTCGTCAATGCCAACTTCGGCCCGACCAGCCTGTATTCCACGCTGACGCTAGACGCCGAGAACGAGGTACATACTGCTGCCGAAATGCGGCAGATTCGGAACAGATTCTATCGCCGACTACTATATAAATACCCAAACGCCAAGATCGTGATCGTCTACGGGCAGGGCAAGTCGACAAGCCGGTTCCATCTGCACATGATCTCGGACGGCATTCCGGAGGATGAGATCGGCAGGATCTGGGGCCTCGGCAGCGTGATCGAGGTTCGGCATTTGCGGGAACACAACTATTACATGGACGAAAATGGAAACAAAGTCGACCACGGCCGGGATTATAAGGCGCTGGCCGACTACCTGCACGGCCACTGGAAAAAGGAATTCGGCGGGCACCGGTACAAGGCCAGCCGCAGCTGCGTCCGGCCGGAGCCGGAGCCCGCGACCGAGGCCGTGCGCGAGTACAGCCCCAAGCATCCGCCCGTCGCCCCGCGAGGTTACATCCTCGTAGAGGCCCGGACGACAAAGTACGGGTATCAATATTATAAGTATGTAGTCGATCCAAGATCAGAGCACAAGCGGAACGGGAGCCGCTTAAATTAAACCTTGTATATGCGTAAGGTTTTAAGACGAAAGGGTGATAGGGACGAGCGACTACTGGCACAGGGAGTATATCTGCCCATTCTGGCAGGCAGCCGGGAAAAAGACGATACGCTGCGAGGGAGAATGCGTGCTTGCATTTCCTGAGCGGCGGGAGACGTCAGACTACATCACGCGATACTGCGCCAGCTTTGACTACGTGCGGTGCAGCATCGCGGCGGCGAAGCTCCGATACTACGAAAGAACAGAATGAGAGCCGAAGCGCATGCGGAACGCCGTATGCGCTCATTCTGCGTGCGTGGGGTGAAAAGATTTTCCGGATACGCTATGCTGAAAAGCAGAAGGGAGGCGTGAGCCATGGCGAGGAAACCGAAGTATGAATCCGTGGAGCAGATCGAAGGGCTGATCGAGGCGTATTTTGAGAGCTGCAAGGGAGAGATCCTGCGGGATGAGGACGGGCGCATCGTTTTCAACCAGAAAGACGGGACTCCGGTCTGGGTGGGGCGGAAGCCGCCGACAATCCCGGGGCTTGCGCTGGCACTGGGCTTTTCCAGCAAGCAGAGTCTGTATAACTACAAGGCCAGGAAAGAATTTATGGACTCGATTTCGCGCGCGCAGACGCGCGTGGAACAATATACGGCCGAAAGACTGTTCGACCGGGACTCTCAGCGGGGCGCGCAGTTCGCGCTGGAGTATGCGTTCCGGTATCGCAGAGACACCGGGGACGAAAAGCAGGATCAGACGCCGCGTGTGCTGCTGGAATGTGACGCGGAGGACGCGAGCGAATGAGAACGCTGGATCTCGGGCGGGCGCAGCCGAAGCAGACGCTCTTTCTCAAGGACAAACACCGGCACATCGCCTATGGCGGCGCGCGCGGCGGCGGAAAGAGCTGGGCCGTGCGGACAAAGTCGAAGCTGCTGGCGTTCCGGTATCCGGGCATTAAGATCCTGATCGTCCGAAAGACATACAAGGAGCTGCAGAATAACCACATCGAGCAGCTGACAGCGGAACTTGCCGGGTTCGCAAAATATAACCGGTCGGACAAAATGTTTCGCTTCCCGAACGGGTCGACGATCTCTTTCGGGTACTGCGCAAACGAAGGGGACCTGGGGCAGTATCAGGGCGCGGAATATGACGTGGTGTTCATCGACGAGGCCGGGCAGCTGCAGGAGAGCTGGATCCGCAAGATCAATCTCTGCGTGCGCGGAACGAATGGATTTCCAAAGCGGACGTATTACACGCTGAACCCCGGCGGGCCGGGGCATGCATACTTCAAGCGTGTCTTCGTCGATCGGAATTTCAATCCCGATGAAGACCCGAATGACTATTTCTTCATTCAGGCAAAGGTAGAGGACAATAAGGCCCTCATGGATACGCAGCCTGACTACCTGCGCGAGCTGGAGAATCTGCCGCCGACGCTGCGGGCAGCGTGGAAGGACGGACGCTGGGACGTCTATGAGGGACAGTTCTTCGAGGACTTCCGGGACGTGCCGGAGCATTACAAGGACCGGCGCTGGACGCCGCCGAGCATCTGGACGGGCAGTACGCCGCCTTCGGGAAGGTCATCGACGGCATGGACGTCGTCCACAGCATCGCCGACAACGAAACCGTGGCCGACGCTTACAGCGGCAAGCTGGAGAACAACGTGACCATCGAGAAGGCCGTGGTCGATACCAAAGGCGTCGAGTATCCCGAGCCGGTAACAATCGCAGAATAAAACCGTTACACAAAAAAACGACGCGAAGCCCCCTTTCGCGTCGTTTTTTCCGATGCGGCTGTTTGTTCCGCACACAAAACGGCCGGACACGGACAGAAGCCGATGCCCGCCCGTGCGCGGGCGGGCGGAAAGGAGCGGAAAAAGCGTATGGCAGGTGAAGTACGGGATTTTGATTCCTTCTGCCGCGCGCTGCTGGAGGACGGGCTTTCGCTCGGCAGCGGCGACGGCAAGCGCTTCCAGACAGAGCTCAAGGGAGCGGGCCTGATCCGTGAATTTCGTCCCGGTCGTCTGCGGGGCCATGTCGCTCATGACGACATGGAAGGGCCCCGTTTCGGCGAGCTGCCGCTCAAAAGCCTCGGAGCGCTGGAACACGTCTTCCTGATGGAATTCCACATTGGGAGGAAAAACGGTGACCGTGCTCTGGATATCGCAGGCCAACACCTTGCCCTGAGCGCCCACGCGTTCCGCCGCGCCAAGCGACCACGAGCCGGGAGCCGCTCCCAGATCCAGCACTTTCATGCCCTTTCTGAAAATCTTGAAACGCCCGTCTATTTCCTTGAGCTTGTAGACGGAACGGGCAGGATAGTTTTCCTGTTTGGCCTTGAGGAAGTAGTGATCACGATATTCTTTCATAGTATCTCCACCTTGTAACCCAAAAACCTCCAAATCACCAGAGGTATGGAGCGGAGGGAACCATGTTTTTTCGGCTCTGCGCGAAGGCCGTGCGGGCTTACATCCTGTCGCAATAGACGGAACTGAGGAATTCTTCCATCGCC
>OLOW01000757.1_pt1 | contig 22146 bp, 16 predicted proteins | sample 1672801 | NCBI WGS metagenome assembly OLOW01 (sample SAMEA3136725, study PRJEB25190) | human gut metagenome | biome: human gut; feature: human-associated habitat; material: faeces | place: Austria | collected 2013 | reverse complement strand
CAAATTGCTCGTTTTCGTTATAGCCAAGTGTTTCGCCGGAGTCAGACTTTTCAGATCTTCGATCTGGAAATTCGACACACCTATCACACGCAGCTTTCCAGCCTTGTATGCTTCTTCGAGAGCGCGCCATGCAGCACGATTACCCTCTACATAACGATCTTCTGACTGATTTACATCTACCCATGGCTGTGGGCTGTGAATGATCATCATATCCAAATAGTCCAGTCCCATCTTGGATAAGGTTTCGTCGATTCCCTTTTTTGCTTCTTCATAGGTCTTATGTTCAGCAGCAACCTTTGAGACAACAAACAGCTTATCACGCTGGATACCGCAGGTTCTGATTCCTTCCCCTACGCCACGTTCGTTGCCATATGCCTGTGCTGTATCAATATGACGATAACCAAGCTTCACAGCCGCCTTAACTGCGTCTGCCACATCTCCATCATCTACTAACCAGGTTCCAAGACCTAACTGTGGGATTTCTACACCATTTGCCAATGTCAAAGTATTTGTATACATATAAAAACCTCCTTATTAAACTTTATGATAGACTTATTCTACAACTTAAAGTGAACTTAAGGTCAAGTGTTTTTATATGTCTTTTTTGTAAAATGTAAAACTTCATTCCCGATTGTAAGATTTAATTCCGGGCAGCCTGTTAAGTAAGCGGAACCCATCCTCTGCCAAGTTCTTTTTCTATATTTGTATCTGATGTTTTATTAATACTGCCATCCTGATTTTTAAATCCGGAATATACTCTGGAACAGAGTCATCCTTCTGAATTATAACAGACCTGAATAATGATCCAATCCCAGCCATCATCACCGCCGCGACTGTAAGATCTTGCAGAATTAATATTTATACCTTCTTCATTCAGAAGATCCGCAAGCTCTGTACAATAATTCCAGTCGCCCTGTGATTCAACATCTCCAACAATAACACCAGCATCCGCTCCACACCACACACCGGAAAAATTTCTATTATGATATGGTGTCGGTGCATTCTTTTTATCCTTGTTACACAACATAACCCATGCACCATATCCAACTGTTCTTTTTGCCTCTGGAATATCAATATAGCCTTCGACGAAGCCATGTACTAGAATTTTTTCGATCTCAGTTGCGTTTGACATATCTGTTGTTTTTCTGCTTTTCTCAAGATACTTGATCAAAGCCGGTGCGATCGTTCCTGCCAAAACAGCCATAATCGCTATAACAATTATCAACTCAACCAATGAAAAACCTTTTGAATTTAATCTGATTCGATCTTTTCTCCCCATTATAAAATCCTCCTCTTGTTTGCTTACTGTGCAAAGTATTCCAAACACAGAGTGTGGATTCTTTTGCTCCGGACGGAGCATTTTTACTTTATAAGATGAACTTTCCTATAAAGTAAAAAACATTGCTACTACCTCTAGCAATGTAACAAAAATGCAACTGGCTGCCATTTTACAGGCCCTATAGCTTTGCGTCACACCCTTTAGAATGCTTTGCCAAATATCATATTTGCTCCATAATAATACATATTGCGATATATATCAACAAAAAAGCCATCCGGAAATGGATTTCTGAATGGCCATTTATAACTTTTATCCGCTTATAAAAACAGATATTTCTCTACTTCGGTCAGGGAATCCAGAATGACATCCGACAGCTCCTGCATTTCTTCCGTGACCGGTGCAAGATCCGGCACCATGATCGGATGCAGTCCCGCTGCATGTGCAGAACGGATACCATTATAAGAATCCTCTATGGCATATGCCTGCTCCGGCATCACATGGATCTGTCTGCATGCTTCCAGATAGATATCCGGCTCCGGTTTGCTCCGCTTTACCATATCTCCGCAAATAACTCGATCGAAATACGGAAGGATGCCTGCATCCCGAAGCTCCTGTTCAACAACTGCCCTTCTGGTAGACGATGCCAGCGCAACCTTTCTTCCATTCTTCTTTAATGTCTGCAACAGACCGGTAACTCCCGGCTTCATCGGAAGCTTTCCTCCCGCCGCCTGTTCATGGAACAGTGCCGACATCTCTGCCTTATACTCATCATAAGGGAAATCTGCTCCATACACCCCAAGCATCAGTTCTTTTGTCGCATCTTTATTCAGTCCCAGACATTTGTGACAGGTGTCTTCTATGTTCTTGATTCCATATTTATCTGCAACGACCTGCCAACACTTTATAACCAGCAGCTCCGAGTCGAATATAACCCCATCCATATCAAATATAACCGCTTCAAATCGTTTCATCATTCTCACCAAACCTTTTCAATATTTTACTCATTCCAGTAATCTAATGTTTCCTGCTGCACAGTCTCAATCCCAAACAATTTCCACATAAAATCTTCCCTTTCATGATAAAGATTAACTATACAAATACATTCATCCTCTATACGATAAAATACATAATTATGAGAAATAAAAAGGAACCGATAATCTGTATCTACACCAAACATCTGTGAAACTGCCGGTCCCTTTTTTTCATTCGTGCCAAGATCCCTTATAGCATCTGTTATTTTCTTAACTATTTCTATTGCTTTGTCCGCCCCATAACTTTGTGTAATGGCTTTTTTTAATTCTCTCAACTTGTCTGCTACGTCCGGCGTATATTTTATTTTTTTCAATCACGCACCCCCAATTCTTTCTCAAGATCATCTGCATCAATCCAGCCTTCCGCATCCGCACGAGCTTCTGCACGTTTCAAATCAAGCATTACCATAGCCAATGCCTGTTCTTTTAGTGCTTCCTTACTGTTCGTAGTCACGATAAATGGCAAACCCTCGACATTCAAGGACTGTTGAATAAATGTATTAAAAGCATCTGTCAGTGTCATACCTGTTCTTGCATAAATATCTTCAACGGCTCTCTTTATCTCAGAATTCATTCTCACCTGAAAGGTCGAATCCTTTGGTGCCATTGCAACATTTAAATTTGTATTCATATCATACACCTCCTTTGTTTCAACATATCACAGCTTTTATCATCTGTCAATACATTGTCATTACGTCATCATTGCAGATTAAGTTTTATAATACACGATGTAAATTTTCCTGTAACACAACGAAAAAAACAGACAAATATGTAAATCCTACATACTTGTCTGTTTTTCATTCGATCGGCAACAGATAATTACTGCGCCTTTGCTGTTTTCTTCTTCTCTACTGCTTTCTTATTGTTCTTGCCATTCGCAACATCCTTCTTCTTACCAAATCCGGTCTTGAAGTAGTACCACAATGGACCAGTTACACAGATAGAAGAATAAGCACCGATTACGACACCGGCCATCAGAGTAAATGCGAACTCTTTGATCGCTGCTACACCCATTACATATAATACGAAGATCGTAACAAATGTTGTTAAGGATGTATAGATATTTCTGGTGATCGTCTGATTAATACTTAAATTAACAATCTGCTTGTAATCTTTCTTTGTTCCTGCATTTGCGATATTCTCACGGATACGGTCGAATACGATGATCGTCGCATTGATCGAGTAACCGAAGATTGTCAGCATACATGCGATACAGGTATTACCAACGGATAACCGAAGTAAGATATACAGAACAAATACCATAGCTACATCATGGCAAAGGGCTAATACCGCACTTACACCAAACTTCACATCCTTGAAACGGATTACAATGTAGATCAGCATCAGAACGGCTGCAAGTGCTACAGAAAGGAATGCATCCCTTGTCATATCGCTGCTGGCTGAACCACTGATATTATCGGAATTTGTTACTGTCGCACCGAGCTTCTCGCTGAGTGCAGCTGTTACCTTTGTCAACTGAGAATCATCACCCTGAGTCGTAAGCTCTGTGGTCTTGAATACGATCTCATTTGTACCGGAAACAGTCTGAACAGAGATATCTGCCTCACTGATGCCTGCTGCCTCAGCGATAACAGGAACAATGTCCTTCTCTGCCTCAGATAATGAATATGCTTTGTCAAATTCTGCTGTGATTGATGTACCACCTGCAAAATCAATACTTAAATTCAATGCACTTCCCTTTGTCTTTGCAAAGATCGGCATAAAACAGAAGCCGATCACGATGACAAGAACAGAAGCGATAATACAATATTTACCACCCTTTACGAAGTTGACCTTGCCTGGCTCTTTTGCCTTGCCAAAGAACTTCACATCATTTACACCAAGTGTAACAAGTGCATTTAATACAAGCTGTGAAACAACAAGTGCTGTGAATACGGATAATACGATACCGATTGCCAGCGTGATCGCAAATCCCTTGATCGTACCGGTTCCGAAGATACCAAGCACAAGTGCTGCGATCAGGGTTGTCACGTTACCATCGATGATCGCTGATAACGCATTATGGAATCCGGCTTTTACAGACTGCTTAACAGAAGCACCTGTTGCCAGTTCTTCTTTAATACGTGTAAAGATAACGACGTTCGCATCGACCGCCATACCTACAGAAAGGATGATACCTGCAAGACCCGGAAGTGTCAATGTAACATTGAACAGGTTCATAACAAGTAAGATCATAAATGTATAAAGTGTCAATGATAATGATGCGATCAGACCCGGAATTCTGAATACGCAGATCATGATAATGAAGATACAGATAATACCAATGATACCTGCTTTGATCGTTGTTGATACTGCTTCTGAACCAAGAGTTGCTCCGACGATATTAGAACGTACCTGCTTCAGTGTCAGTGGCAATGCACCGATACGGATCGTAGTAGCAAGGCTGTCTGCCTCTTCATATGTTGAAATGCTGTTGATAACAGCGTTTCCGTCTGTAATTGCCTGCTGTACAGTTGGTGCACTTACAACTTCACCATCATATACGATATAGACGATCTTTCCTACATTTGCTGTTGTTACATCTGCAAACTTCTGAGCACCTGCTGTTGTGAATGACAACTGTACTACATTGTCATCACCGGTCTCTGTAGAATCAATCTTGGCATCTGCACCCTTAATATCATCACCGGTAAGAGCTGGAGTATAATCCTTGCCCTGTGACCATAATTCATAATTCTCAGGATCTAAGAACTCTAACTTACCTTCGATACTCAGGTCTTCCAGAATTGCATCTGCATCTGTTACACCCGGAATCTCGGCAGTGATCTTACCATTTCCCTCTGAATATACGTTATGCTCTGTTGTATGGGAATCAATACGTTTCTGCAGCTTATAGATCGTATCCTGAACATCTGCATCACTGTAATCCTCATCCTGAATCTCATAGGTTACACTTAAGCCACCCTTCAGATCAAGTCCAAGGCTGATATACTTTGCTTTTCCTCTGTCGCCTACACCAAACAATGCAACGTAGATGGAACCCGCAAGCACAAGCAGGAACAGGATCAATACCCATATGGCTTTTTTTCTTGCTTTCTTCATCTTATTTACCTTTGTCCTCCTTATTGATTTTCTTCTTCATCTGCTAATGCGGCTTTGATCATGATCGCACATTCGATACGCTTTTTCTGAAGTTCACATCCGATATCATACGCATCTAATATATTCCCATGGAATTTATATGAGTTCGCCGCACAGCCACCGCTACAATAGAATCTTGCAAAACAGTCCTTACACTTGTCCTTTGCATAGACATTGCAGAGCTTAAACTCATCAACAAGTTCCGGTTTCGTAATACCTTCATTTACATTTCCGATGCAGAACCCATCCTCACCGACAAACTGATGGCACGGATAAAGGTCGCCCCATGGTGTAACTGACAGATATTCTGTACCTGAACCACACCCCGACAGACGTTTGGCCACGCATGGTCCCCCTGTCAAATCTATCATAAAGTGGAAGAAATTGAAGCCCCTTCCTTCTTTATGTCTTTTGATCATCTCTTTTGCAAGGATATCATACTGATCTAACAGATACGGAATATCCTCTTCCTTTATCGCATAAGGCTCGTCCGGCAGAGATACAACCGGCTCAATGGAGATCTGGTCAAATCCAAGATCTGCCATGTGTAATACATCCTTTGAAAAATCCAGATTGTTATGCGTATAAGTGCCTCTTACATAATAACTCTTTCCGGCACGCTTCTTTGCAAATTCCTGGAACTTTGGAAGTAACAGATCATAGCTTCCCTTTCCATTTCTGGTCGGACGCATGTAATCATGAATCTCTTTTCTTCCGTCGATGGATAATACGACATTTGCCATCTCTTTATTGGCAAATTCCATTACCTCATCATTTAACAACACACCGTTTGTTGTCAGTGTGAAACGGAATTTCTTATTATGCTTCTCCTCCAGGCTTCTTCCATATCGAACGGTCTCTTTTACGACATCCCAGTTCATAAGTGGCTCACCGCCGAAGAAATCGACCTCAAGATTTACACGGTTACCGGAATTGGCAACGAGGAAATCCAGAGATTTCTTTGCTATGTCAAGTGGCATCAGACCTCTGTCACCCTTGTACTCACCTTCTCCTGCAAAACAATATCTGCATGCAAGATTACAGTCATGTGCAATATTGATACACAGAGCCTTTACCACTGTTTTTCTCTTTTTAAAATCAATGATATAATCTTTGAATATGTCTTCTGTAAATAGTGTTCCGTCTTCTACCAGGCCGGTTACCTCGTCATAGGCTTCCGATACTTCATCCTTATCATAGGATGGCAGCAATTCCATTACCTGCTCTTTTGTATGATTTTCGTAATTTGCAATAATATCATACACAAGGTCATCCACTACGTGAACAGACCCACTACATACATCGAGTACGATATTATATCCATTACTTTTGTACTGATGTACCATACAAATTCTCCCATCTTGTGAATTAATTTTTCTGACACGCAACGAAAGAGGACTGCCATTTGTTTGACGGTCCCCTTTGTGGTTGTCTGTCTACAATGATCTCTTACTTGTTCTCAGCATTCTCACAGCTCTGATTTCCGACTGTGCATGATGTCTTACAAGCTGACTGACATGATGTCTGGCATTCGCCGCATCCACCTTTAACCATTGTGTTCTTCATTGTTCTGTTTGTGAGTGTCTTTATTCTCTTCATAGGTACACTTCTCCTTTTTATGTCATATAGCGAAATTATAACACAACATGCTTTAAAGTCAAAGTATTTTTACGAAAAACTTGTCTCTAACCTAGCATTCCGCCAAGCATTCCGGCTGCGAGACACAGGATCACATTCGTTAATGTTCCTCCGGCAGAGATGTGGATCGTACCGTTCATAATGAAAGATACAATACCGATCACCAGCACATAGCACACTCCGAGCATCAATCCCCAGATATACTTTTGCTCCTTCACCATCTTGCCGGTAAGAAAACCGCCAAGGAACACAGAGATGCCATGAATGATGATAATACTCAGATGAATCGCCGTTTCACCCAGCCCCAGCTTGTACATGAGGAGTGCCGTTACAAGCAGCAGGATCGCTGTTATTATGTAAGATACCGCAAGTGCCTTTAACAGGCTGAAAATTTTCTGTCCTGTAATCATAGAAAAACCTCCTGACACTACTATATGCCGAAAGGTTTCCTTTCATTCCAGAGATCAGCCTCTATTCTGCTATATCGATCATTTTCAGATGTCATTTTCGAAGTCAAACTGCTTCATCAGTCCTCAAATAATTCCGTCAGTTCAAATATATCGTTGCTGATACGGTCTGCTTTCTTCTTTGTTTCCTCATCCGGCTGGATCAGATCGATCACCATAAGGGTATACAGTCCTGCATCGTGGGAGGCTGTCACACCATTAATGGAATCCTCTACTCCAACTGTCTCCTCCGGCTTCGTACCAAGCTTCTCACAGGCTTTCAGATAGATGTCCGGGTATGGTTTTCCACGCTCGATCTCATCCCCACAGATCACATCATCAAAATACGGAAGCAATCCGCTTCGAATCAGTTTATCCTCTGCCCGTTCCCGATCCGTCGAGGTTGCAACCGCCATCTTGATTCCTCTTGCCTTTAAAGTCTTTAGTGTCTCGATCACGCCATGCTTTAATTCAACGCCATGCTCATTCAGATATGCTTCGACCATATCCACTGTGCGTTGTCTGAATGCAAGATAGTCAAAATCTTCGCCCATCTTTTCTTTCATCACATGCGCATTTGTCTTCTTGGTTCCACCTGCCATCCGGTCACAGATCTTCGACATCTCATTCTCCGGGATACCGATGGACAATCCATTCTTCAACCAGCACATTCTGTATACCTTCTCGGAATCGATCAGGACTCCATCCATATCAAATGCTACCGCTCTTAATGCCATTTATGTCACCTCATTGAAAGACCACGCCTGTTTGGGCGTGGTCCCTTTCTTTCTATGTTTTAATTTACTGCTGTGCTTTCTTGCGCTTTCTGAGTATGATCCAGATTATGATTCCTGCAAGAATAAGAACTGCAAGAATGATCAGAATGATAACAACCGGTGAAAGCTTCTGTCTTAGCTGGAAGGAGAATACTTCTCCCGTCTCAGCATCAAAAGTTGATGATACGTTACCGGCCGCATCTGCTGCTGTTACCTTCACTTCATATTTTCCATAATCAGATACCTGGAAGTCATATGAATTTGTATCCTTATACAACGTTGGATCAATAGTCTTGCCATTGATCACAATCTCCGTGATCGTATCATCCGGGTCTTCCAGTCCGATCGACATTGTAAATGGATTTCTTACAACGCTCTTATCGTCCACACCACTTATAATGATTCGAGGTGCAGTTCCGTCATAGGTGAAATCAAATGTATTCGTAGTCTTATGTCCGACCTCATCTGTTACTTCAATCATCATCGTATGATATCCGTCTGTCAGATCGGAGAAATCAACGAAGTCGATTCCATCCAGCTTAACACTTGCTGTAAATACAGAAGTATCATTTACAGTCCAGAATGCATCATAGCCTTTATCCTTGATATCCGAGAAATCTTTGCTGTTCAGCAACAGATCTCCATTCTCATTTCTGCGGGCTGCAAAGCCTTCCATCTTCTCTGTATTCTCAACCGATGGCGGGGTATTATCTACCGTGAACGCCATACTGTAATCCTTTGCCTTATTACCGATCGCATCCTGTGCTGAGATCTCAACTGTATAGACACCATCATCTTCAAACCGCTGGCTGCCTCTGCTGACCTCAGAACTGCTGCTGAAGTTCTTAAAGTAGCCGGATGATACATCTTTACCATCCTTATGAACGGTGATCGATACTTTATTTGTAGCAAAGAATGTCTCCTTTACTTCCAGATTCATATCTACATAGTCTTTTGAATCATCAGAAGCACCACCGACGATCTGGTATTCGCTTATATTTGACCTCTTGCTGTTTACTGCCGTTACAGATAACTCAGGCGCATTCTTATCTACCTTGAATGTCTTCGTTACGGCAGCCGCTGTATTGCCAACCATATCCTTTGCATTAAATGTGATCGTATATTCACCATCTTCTGTAAAGGAATATGTAGCTGTATGTGGATTACCACCTGAGAAATTGCCTGTATTCAGTGTAGCTATATTTGTTGTTCCTGCTCCGTCTGTCTTCTTTGTGATAGTTGCCGTAACATCTGTACTGCCAAGTGACGAACCATCATAAGAGAATGGGAATGCCTCATTTACGGAAAGAGTCGCTGTACAATCCGTTGTCTGAGAATCCGCAACACCTGTAATTGACAGAACCGGTGCAGTCTTATCGATTCGGAAGGTTACATTTTCTGCAATCTTCTTATTTCCGGCTTTATCCTCTGCAGATACGGAAATCTCATAATCACCTTCATCGGTAAATACAAGATCCGGATTTGCGGTAGTTGTCTTCCAGATTTCTTTTCTGTAATCCTTATTATATACAACTGCTCCGGAAGCATCCTTCCTTATCACATGTACGATGTATTCTTTTCCTTTATAATTATCTGCAATATTTACATTTAAGGCTACATTCCCATTGTTCAGCTTGCTTACGGTCGCTATACCGATCGTCGGAGCCGACTTATCAACAATGAAGCTAACCTTATCTTCCGCAAGGTTTCCGAATGCATCCTCTGCTTTAATCTTCAGGTTATAGATGCCTTCTGCATTTCTCTTAACCTCGAATGTACCATCTGTACCATTTAAGACAAATACATCATCCGCATCTCCGTTCACAGATTTATTCTTATCAGAAACTGTTATCTTATGCTTCTTTTCAAACTGCTCTTTTACATTGATCTTGAATCTTACGCCCTTGTTATAATATCCGTCATTCTCATCCGGATAAGGTGTGATCGTAATCTCCGGTGCTGTTCCATCCACTTTGAATTTGGATGCATTCTGATCATAGATCACTTCATTTCCGGCCTTATCTTTTCCGACCACTGTGAAATAATATGAACATGCCTTGCCATCCATCTCATCACAATTAGCGGTTGCCGTCAGCTCATTTGCACTGGTCTGCTTTACTTTAACGGTTTTCTTCTTATACTTTGTGCCATTGTAGTATTTATAATGCTGAATAACAGTGAAGTCATCCTTATCAAGTGCCTCATTATCTGTAATTGTGATTGCAACCTCTGTACCTGTCGACAAACCATCTTCCGGCACACCATCAATCTCTGCCTCCGGTCTTTCCTTGTCGATCGTGAACTGCATCTCGGTTACGGCATCTTCATTGCCTGCTCCGTCTACTGCAACGACAGTCCAGTCATAGAAGCCTGCCTTGCTTGCAGAGAATTCAAATGTCTTCTCACACAGATCGTCAAGTGTATATGTCTTGATCGCTTTCTTCTTATAATCAGAAGCCTTTGTTGCAAGATCATAGTCTTCTGTATTCAAAAGATATACAACCGTTCCAAGTGCAAATTGCTCTTTTACATTTGCTTTAAATGTAACCTTATCATTGTAATAATAATCTTTTTCCTCTGATACGATATCCGGTGTTACTGATATCTCCGGATTCATATCATCGTAATAGAAGGTCTTACTTGTCGTGCTTGAAACATTCCCTGAATTATCAGTTGTTTCCACATTGAAATAATATTTCATCGGCTTACCGTCAATAACCTCACAGGAATTAACAGTTGCCTTTGTTGTCTTAATATCTGTATTTTCCGAAAGAACAGTTAGCTGTCCCTTTGTACCGTCATAAGTTTCATAGTATTCAGTAATCTTTACCTTATCAGCGCTGATTCCATAATCATCTTTTACATTGATCGTGATCGGATGTTTTGAATCATTTCTGTATATTCCATTGTCAGGAATACCGGTAAAGCTGATATCTGCAGGCTTTCCGTCGATCACAAAATGACAGGTCGCTGTATTCACATTTCCGACTTCATCATATGCGTATACTGTCACTTCATACGTGCCGGCTTCACTATATGTAAATGCTGCAGATGCATTCTTACTTGCTGTTACCTGCTGTTCCTGCTCAGCAACTGCCTTTCCATCGCAGATTGCTTCCGCGTTAAATGATGTAATGAAATGGTTATCCTCCGCTGATGCACTTACCGTAACCGCCGAACCATTCCAGTAGCTCTTAAGATTCAGACTTCCGTCATCTGCCATATCGGCGATCGCAACGCGATCAGGGCTAATGCTGTCGATCTCAAACTGATATGGAATACCTTCATCAGAAACATTCTTTGATATACCGTTTCCAGCCATATCATCGATATAGAATGTGATCGTATATGGCTGATTCTCCTGAATACCTGCTGTCAATTCAAACGTCTGCTCTAACTCTTTTTTCGGATCCGTCGATAAGTTTTCAGACACGATCTCCTGTCCGTTCTGATCTGTAATCTTATAACTCCTGATTGCAATGCTGTCCTTTGCAGCTATCTTGATCTTAGGAACTGTAGTTTTTGAATAATAATATACATTATCGATACCGGCTTCATAGTCTACAAATTCCATCGTTGTAACAGATGGAGCACTCTTATCGTACGCGATCGTACAGCTCTTTTCTGTTGTATTTGCATCACTCTCAAGATCTATATAATGATGCTTTGTCTTGATATTGAAAGAATAGACTCCTTCTTTTTGTAATGTATAAATAAGAGTAAGGGTTGTATTTATACCGGAACTATTCTTCGCAATCGTCGGTGTGATCTGTTCACCTGTAGTACCTGTTACATCCGAATCCCTTCTTACCACATTACTGATCACATCGTTCTGATCAAGATCAAGTCCTGTAACCTTGTATGTTACTGTAACATTATTGCCACCTGTATATACAAGATCGGAGAGATCTAACGGTGTACCATCCGCATTTGCCGTAATTTCGTCCGTAAGTGTTTCATTATTTACGATAACCGTAAACTTCTGTGCAGCTTCATTTCCGGCTTTATCTGTGACAGTCACAACGACATCATATACGCCTGCATCTGCAAGTGTCAGAGTGTTGTCTGCCGCTAATGCTTTCTCACTTCCGTTTACTGTAACCTTTGTACTTGCTACGCCACTTCCTGTTCCGACATCGTTTCCCGGATCTGTAGCTGTAACAGTCAATGTCTCTCCTGTTGCCCCGCTTACTACATATTTCTCATCCTGTGCTACAGCTGCATTCTTAACTGCACTCGTTACTGTTACTACAGGCTTTGTTGCATCCAGATTAAATGTGACATTTTTGATGCTGTCCAGTTCCATACGATTCGTTACTGCATAAGAGATTGTATGTACACCATCTTCCAAATCTACTGTATCACTATCCCAATCTGTATATGTATAAGTATATTTATTTCCATTTGCGGATACTTCTATATTCCTATCAAACGGTGTGCCATCAAATGTTGCTACAACAAAGTCAATCGGTGAATGATTTTCTTCTGTCTTTACATTCTTAACTGCAAGTCTGCTATACCATCTATCAGAATTATAGCTGTATGAACCAAGGCTTGTAGATGCGGATACTGATGTTCCCTGATATGTGTTTACAACACCACTTACGAAATCCGGTTCATCATCATCGATAAATACGATCGCACCGTTTTCGTCAAATGTATATGTAGAGACTTCTGTATAGTCTGAATCGCATACACTGATCGCAACTTTATAATCTTCTCCGGTTGCTGAAGACTTCGGAATCGATACACTTGCTTTATAGCAGCCTGCATCTACATCCTCTGTCATATCTGCTTTCTGCCATTCTCCCCATACAGCACCATTTGCCAGTCTGTATTTCAGGGTCAGCGGCATAAGGCTTCCATCTACTGTCTCCTTTGCAGAGACAGTTACTTTGATCGAAGCATCTACCTTATTCAGAAGTTCCTGAATCTTGTCTCCAACCTTCTTTACCGTTGTATTCTCACTTGCTGTTACATCTGTAATCTGAACTGTCGTTGGATAAAGGATCTTTACAGCCGATACACCAGACTCTCCGCCGCGGTTTGTAACCGTGAATTCATAAGTTCCGGCTTCATTAACTGTTAATGCATAATTACCATCGTCATCTGCATCTATGATCGTCTCTGCACCACCATCCACAGTATAAGCTACCTTTGTGATATCAGCAGGGTCTTCTGATTCCTGACGGATATATGTATCATCTGTACCATCAGCAATCGCCAGCTTAATATTGACAGATGATCCCGGTTTTGCATAATAATAACCTGTTTTAGCGATCAGCTCATCGCTCTCTGTTACAGACGCCTGAATCGTCGGAACCGGTACTGCCGGAACCGGATCATTACCTTCGTCACTATATACGGCAACGATACCGGCAAAGTCATATATACCCTCTTCCTTCGTTGTCTTATATACAGCGAACCGGTACTCATCATCCACCGTTTCAACCTTTACTTTTTTGATCTTGGACGCTTTCTTTGGTGCATCCTTCTCATCTGCATCACAGGAAGTTGCTACCTTCTGATCCTCATTAGCATCGTCAGCATCGAGTGCTTCCATCAGATAGTCACCCTTAAATGTAACTGCCGACTCTAACGGAACCGTAACCTTGATCTCCTTAACACTGTCAATCTTAACGCTTCCATCTTTTGCTTCTTTATACTTTACTTTCTTTGGAATATAATCTTCCAGATCAATGACCTCTTTTGAGAACTCATCTTTCGCCGCTATTCCAAATCTGTTATCTATCGTCACCAGTGACAACAGCATAACAGCCGTCATGACCAACGCGATCAATCGATGCAAATACTTATTCTTTTTCATATTGGTCATTCCCTCCTTATATTGATTCATCTGTATGTACTACGACGATATCTGTTACTATCTTGAAACCTGCACGATCCTTTACTTCCGGCTTCGTTCCATGAACCGCCTCATTTAAAAGAACGTTCGTTGCTTCTTCATCCGATGTCAGAACATTAGTTGCTTCCTCATCATCCGCCGCTGTCAGAATATCGGTTGCTCCTTCTGCATCATCTTCCATCGTCAGAACATCGGTTGCTCCCTCCATATCATCTTCTGACGTCAGAACATCGGTTGCTCCCTCTGTATCATCTTCCATCGTCAGAACATCGGTCGCTTCATCTGCATCATCTTCCGGTGTCAATACGTCAGTTGCCTCATCGTAATCTACATCCGCCGATAATATATCAGTTTCTCTCTCGCAATCATCCGGTTCTGTTAAGATATCTGTCTCTTTCTCGTAATCATCCGGTCCCTGTAAGATATCTGTCTCACGCTCGAACTCATCCATCCGGCTCTGCTGTTCTTTCTTAAGCTCATTGACTGCCTTTTGATACCGTTCATTACCTTTCTTTTCCAGTTCTTCTGAACGGGAGGTCTTCCGTTTGATATCTCTTACCTCGATCTTTCCGGTACTATCCTTAGACTTGATCGCGTCCTTCTTGGAAGCACCGCTTCCCTGAACACTCTCATATCCCTTTTCCCGGATCTCCCTGATCTGCTTTCTCGCGGTACTTCCGGACAGATCACCGATCACCTTTGGTATATCTAACTTTACAAACAAAATAACTGCAACAACCGCAAATACAACTGCAAGAGCTATGCCACCGAATAACATTATATTGCATATAGTTTCATTCATTGTTATCACCCTCACTCTCACTTAGCAGCTGCTGTGCCATCAATTACTCCGGCAATTGCAGAATTCACGATTAACGAGTTCCATTCATTGTTACCACGATTTGCAAGTATATTAATCTTCTTACCTGCATTGTAAACTGCCTGTACCTTGGATATTCCTTCACTTCTCCACTTCTTTGGATTAGATCCGTATTCTCCCGAATATCTGTCGTACAGATAATTCAGATGACTTACATATATGTCTGCCGCAAAATCCTCTGTACCCATGCTGTCTTCTGCCGTCTTATATATCTTTTCAGCTGAATCATAATAATCTTTCTTACCGCTAGAAACTGCAAGTGCTATATATGTCTCAGCTTCTTCCTTCATATATTTGACATAAGATTTCTTTGTATTGTCAGAAATATTCTTGTCTGTAATATCGATACTTGCAAGATAACGATTCAATGCGTCAACTGCTTTCAGATAGAAGGATTCCCTCTGATCATCAGTTGTTGCATTTTCTGCTTCATAGGAATATACCGAATACAGGATCCTTGCGTACTGTGCTGTATAATACTTTACGTTTCGATCCTCAGGGAACGCATTTGATAATGCTGTACTGTTCTCGTCCAGCTTCTCATTTGCTTCCTGCAACAGGGCGATCGTCCGTTGTGGCATATCGTCTGCTTCACTTCCAAGATTATCAACATATATTGAAGCGATATTCAGATAATTCACATATTTACTTGTATTGGTATCTTCCAGATTACTGCTGTTATATTCTTCAAAATTAAACAGGTTCTCTTGGCTGTTCGCAAAGTTGGAATTCTTCTTGATCTTATTCTCACAGATAGCGGAATAATAAGATGCCTGTGCAGCTTCATCCGGGAAGTTCTCTTTATCGTTTACCTGATTAAAATACTGCATTGCAGCTTTGTAATCCTGAATTTCATTGTAATAAAGGATTGCTACCTCATAAACAACATCATCCTGAACCTTATCAATATACTTGGTTACATACCGCACACCAAGCTTCGCTCCACTGTCCATGCCTTCGGATGATGTCTTCTCAGCATCTTGTGTGGCATCGTAATAATAAGCATATGTATCTAACAAACCAAGATATGCATCTGAAGATGTCTCATCCAATGCGATCGCATCTTTATAGATTTTGATTGCATTATTTACATCATTATCCTGTAATGCATTCTCTGCCTCTAAGATCTTATTGCTGTAATTCTGTTCCTTGATCTCATTCTTCTTCACGCCACCGATCACTGCACATGCAACAGATGCCAATGACAATCCACCCATCGTACAAAACATGATCAGTTTCTTCTTTGCCTTTGCCCGGTACTCATTATCCAATTCATTGTAATGATCCAGCGCATACAGCAACTCTGAACAGGACTGATATCTGTCATTTGGATTTGGCTGACAACATTTGATAATGATCTGCTCAAGTCCTGATGAAAGCATCGGATTCCACTGTCTGATCGGCTTGATCTCATACGGCGGTTCACATGGATTCTTTCCGGTTACCAAATGATATAATGTCGCACCCAGATTATAAATATCTGTTCTTGCATCTGTATTATAGATACCATGTCCCTGTGCATCACCGAACTGTTCCGGTGCAGCATAACCTCTTGTTCCAAGGGCTGTCGTATCTGCATTATTCTCTATTACATATTCCTTTGCTGTTCCGAAATCAATCAATTTCACAGATCCATCCGGCTTTAACATAACATTGGATGGTTTCATATCTCTGTAAATAATAGGTGGATTCATGGAATGCAGGTAATCAAGTGCACTGGCAAGTGCGCGTCCCCACTCAATTACATCCGACTGCTTCTGCGCTCCCTCTGCCTTCAGGACTTCATTCAAAGGTTTTCCCTCAACGAAATCCATGATTACATAAATCGTTCCATTTTCATTTATGATATCAACGATTCGCGGCAAAACCGGATGATCTACATTTTTAAGAATATTTGCCTCTCGTTCAAGACCCTTTAACAGAGTTTCAACGCTTTTGGAACCATCATTTTTGATCTCCTTAACCGCCCACTGTTTATTCAGTCGATTATCCATCGCCAGATAAACAATTGACATTCCACCCTGACCAACTTTTTTCAGTATTTCGTATTTTCCATCTAATACTGTACCTAATTCTGTCATCTTATCTCCCCACTACTCTGTCTTAATTAACAATACCGTGATATTATCAGTTTCCTTTCTGTACTTATCCAGTTCTGTAAGGAAAGCGCAACCCTCACGCATGGCATTTTCATCCAGCGCCGCTTTCGGTCCGATACGATCCAGCATCTCATTCTCTGATATCTTATGTCGGAATCCGTCTGAGCATAACATGTAGCAGGCATTTTCTTCGATATATCCTCTGATAAAATCAGGCTCTACCACAGGTGATGCACCGATACACTGTAATAAAATACTTCTTCTGCTGTCCTTCTCTGCCTGCTCCGGTGTCAGTCTTCCGGCAGCAACCTCACGCGCTACAAGCGTCTGATCCTTCGTAAGCTGTGTGACCTCTGTTGTTAATTCATATACACGACTGTCTCCTACATGGATAATGTAGTAATGTTCTCCATACATCAACATTGCAGACAGAGTGGTACCGATCATGATCCCCTGTGCTTCTCCGTATGCTTTTAATTTCTCATTTTCATTAATTGCTATCATATCCCACTGTTGTTTCAATATGGAAGCATTAAATGTTCCGGAAAGCACCAGTTCCGGAAAATCCTTCTCGAACCAGTCGCAATATGCACATATCACTTCTTTACTGGCAAGCTCGCCTTTTGCAAGTCCTCCCATACCATCACAGATAATTGCAAATACCGCAGATCCCTTCGGCGTCTCTGCAATCTTAATTGCCAGAGAATCCTGATTATTTTTCTTTTTTATTCCTACGTCTGTGTAATACGCTGCTTTATACTTCATACTTCTCTCCTGCTCTGTTGTCCCCACGCTTATCTTATATGATATACAAATTCTTCATCTCCCAATGAAACCTTTGCATTGTTTGTTAAAAATACATTTTCCTGCCCTGCTATATTTTTTCCGTTTACATATGTACCATTGGTTGACTGATTGTCTTTAATATAGCTGACACCATTCTTTCTCTCGATAATACAATGGATTCTGCTGACATCTGAATTATCGGTTACAGTATAGTCTGCCTTTGTTGCCGATCTTCCGATTGCAAATTCCGGCTTATTTATATAGATTTTTTCATTTGTTGCTGTTCTTAACAGATAAGGCACCGGTGCCTGTGGCTTCGGCGCATCTGTCTTCTGTTCCGGCATCGGTGGTACCGGTGCTGCCTCCGGCTTCTTCTCCGGCATCGGTGGTACCGGTGCTGCCTCCGGTTTCTTCTCCGACATCGGTGCTGCACCATTCATCGGAGATACCGGCGGTACTATCGGCTTGCCGTCCGGTCCCATCTGCATTGGCATCGGGCGATTCGGCATCGGCTGACCGTTTGGCATCGGTGCTACCGGCTTGCCGTCCGGTCCCATCTGCATTGGCATTGGGCGATTCGGCATTGGCTGACCGTTTGGCATCGGCATCGGACGTCCCGGCATCGGCTGACCGTTCGGCATCGGCATCGGACGTCCCGGCATTGGCTGACCGTTTGACATCGGAGATACCGGCTGTGACATCTTAGCCTGATTCTGCATGACTCCGACACGACTTACCTTATCAGCTGCCGTTTTATTTTCTTTTACTTCCTGTTTTTTCTCTTCTTCGATGTGGATACCCATATCAAGCAACAGATTATCCACATACTTCTTCATATCACTGATGGAAAATGTTCCTCTGCGATTTGTGAATGAAATTAAACGTGCAACATAATTATCTCTATCCATCTCAAAATAAGTTGCATCACAGATAATAGCTTTTACGAAATCCCGGACTTCATTCAGATCTGTTATCTCTTTATCAACTGCAGCGACGATAAAGGAAACCTCCAATGTCTCAGGCTTGACAAATATATACTGAATATCCTTAGCCACATAGCTCAGGGATATCATATTCATTCCAAATGTTTCAAGCGCAGACAATACATTATACAACAATGTAAGCATCTGTTTCTTATTGATCTCTTTTTTCAGAAACTCTGTCATCTGCATCCGTTCACCGATCTGATATACAAATGTTCTCTGTCCTTCTTTTTCCTCAAGTGTATATGGAATGATCTGTGGAAATCTTCCGGACATACCCATATCCACTTTTGTATCAACAACATCTGCAGCATCTAGCAGATACTTGCATGTATATGCCTCGCCGGTTCTTGTAAGTATTACTTTGTTTTTCTTCATAACCCTTTTCTCCATTCTATCTTGTTATACACCAAAAGCAGGTATTGCTACCTGCTCGTGTTCACCCCTCCCCGAGGTGATAAATTTATTAACTTAATTTGAAAATAAAATCTTCTCCGCCGATCGTGATCATAGCATCATTCTTCAGTTTTACTTCCTGGCCTTCCTCAAGCTTCACACCATCTACTAATGTAGCATTGGTTGCTTTGTTGTCTTTCAGGTAGCAGCCATCATCTCTCTGATAAATGATCGCATGGACTCTGCTGATCGCACCATTTCCATCGATTCGGAAATCAACACCACGATTTGCTTTACCAAGCTTGAATACCGCTTTGTTAACCATCACACGTTCTTTCGTGTTTACTCTAATGATATACGGCATCGCCTTTGGTATGCCCGGTGCAGGCTTCTTCTCTTCCTCAGGTGTCTGATCCTTTATAACACTCATTCCACCTGTAAGTTCTACTGTGGTTCCGGTTGATGAACTCTCCTCCTCCGGCTTCTCCGTAGGCACAACCGGTGTCGTGAGTGTCTCAGGTTCTTTTGCATCTGCTTCATCTACATCACCTGCGCCTCTGATCTGCTCTGTCGGATTATCAACTGCTTCATCTATTTCCGTCTCATCTACTGCCTTCTGTATGATCTTAGCACGATTGATTCTAATATTCTTTATTACCGGTGGATTCTCGATCAGATTATCAAGATCCTGTGTATCGATCAGAACCGGTTTTTCTTCCTTCTTCTTTTCTTCTGCCATAATCTCAGTTACACCCTCTGCTGTATGGGCAACTTCCTTTATGTCAAATGCCTGTTCTGACTCCTCAGCTTCGGACGCCAGCATCTCTGTCATACCTTCTGCTTCTCCGTCATCCTCAGGAGTCTCTATCTTGATCTCTGTTGCAGCTTTGATCTCACCCGCAGCTTCTTCCGCAACTTCCGTCTCCTCTGCAATTTCTTCCGATTCATCGTCTTCAATCTCTGTATCTTCGTCTAAAGTAAGCTCCTCAAGATTGCTCTCATCAAAGACATCCATATTTACCGAGCTTCCGATACTGTCAGTATTCTCATTCAGATCCAGATCCTTGAATATCGTATTCTCCTCAGCAGGTTCTTCATCGTACATCTCAAGTCCGTCATCATCGTCGTCAAACAGAATATCCTTGAACTCAGGAAGATCATCCAGTGATGTATCTGACTGTGGAACTTCAACTGACTGTGATACTTCCACACCTGAATCACCGACATCCATAAATTCTTCTTCCACCTGCATACCTGCAGATTCCATTAACTCTGTCAATTGCCCGACAAATCCCCTGATCGTGAACTTCTCTACATTCAGCATATTTATAAGCTTAGCAACATAATTACAATCTTCATCGTCCGCATATGTTGCATTCAGAATCAGGCCTTTTACAAAAGCCTTAAATTCCGCATTTGCTGCCACATCCGATCCTACCGGAACACAGATCATCTTTACATCAAACGTTACAGGATTTACATATGTAAAATCCTTATTCAGAATAACATATGAAACAGGGATTCCCAGATCACGCATATTCATAATTCCTGATGCAACCCCTCTGATTATACCCAGCATCATCTCTGCATGTACCGTGCCTGAAAGGAGTGCTCCAACTGTTGTTCTGTCCGTTATATTGTATGTAAGATAATCATTCTCATCATCTTCTTCATAAATGATATCAATGAGTTCTGCAATTTTATTATCATCAAGGTAATCAAGCAACTCTTCGTCCAGATCTGTCTCATCATCCAAAACATAAGACAAATACTTTTCAGAGCCTATATTTCTTACTTTGAAATTCACTTTTCTCATCAAACAATCCTCCTATCACACGTTCTGCTGTGCATATAAGGTAACAAATTATCCCATTGTTCATGCATACTCTATAAGTATATATAATTTCACCATATATCGCAAGTCTTTTTAAAAAGAAATCGGCAATCTGCCCAATACATTACTGCGTATTAATATGTTCATCATATGTGGATGAGAAGATATGGCTTCCATCTCCGGCATCACTGGTATGATAATACAGATAATCGTTCTCATCCGGATATAATACAGCCTCTATCGATGCCTGACCCGGATTGCAGATCGGTCCTACCGGAAGTCCGGTATTTTTATAAGTGTTGTATGGTGATTCGATCTCCAGATCATCATAAGTAACCTCTGACTTATCATACATTCCGTCTGTCAGAGGGTACAGAACCGTCGGACACATCTGAAGCATCATATCGATCTTTAAACGATTATAGATAACACCTGCAATGATCGGTCTCTCACTGTCAATCTTTGCTTCACGTTCCACGATTGATGCCATGATCAGGATCTGATAATCTGTATATCCAAGATCTGCTGCCTTGGCACTGTATTCTGAGGTATAAACGCTCCGGAATTTTTCCAGCATCGTATCAATCAGACTTGCCGCAGTCGTATCTTCATAAATATCATAGGTTGCCGGAAACAGATATCCCTGAAGGTCGTACTTCGCACCATCTGTATTCATGTCTCCGGTACTGAACGGGATCTGATGATTTCCGTTCTTTACTTCATTCAGGAATTCCTCCGAGCTGCAAATATCCTGCTCCTCACATTTTGCTGCGATCTGTTCGATACTGTATCCTTCCGGTATCGTCAGTGTATCAACAACTTCCTTGACAGGTTCTACATAACAAAGTTCTTCTATCATCTCGAGTGTACTCATTCCGGTGTTCAGTGTAAATGTACCGGGCTGGATCCGTCCTCTGTATTCTGATTCTTTCACTCGTAATACAAATGCATATTCATACTTGATCAGTCCGGCGTCATGCAGGATCGCTGCCACCTTCTTTGACGATGCTCCTTCCGGTTCTGTTACGAC
>OLOW01000754.1_pt1 | contig 22196 bp, 17 predicted proteins | sample 1672801 | NCBI WGS metagenome assembly OLOW01 (sample SAMEA3136725, study PRJEB25190) | human gut metagenome | biome: human gut; feature: human-associated habitat; material: faeces | place: Austria | collected 2013 | reverse complement strand
ATAACGATATAGCATCACTAAAAGCATCAAATAAGATATTACAAGAGGACCTCTATACGCTTATGTTGATTTCTTTCTCTTTACTGGGTATCGGTAATGCGTTGATGCAAACCTCTTTGAATCCGTTGCTGAGTAATATTATTGCGGGGGAAAAGTTGGCAAGTACATTGACTTTCGGTCAGTTTGTAAAAGCTATTGCTTCCTTTCTTGCCCCTTACATTGCCATGTGGGGAGCGATGCAGGCTATTCCTACTTTCGGGCTTGGCTGGCGGGTATTATTTCCTGTTTATATGGTGATAGCCGTTTTTGCCATCGTGTTGTTGGGGCTGACCCCTATTGAGGAAGAGAAACCCGATAAAGCGTCCGGCTTCAAAGCGTGCTTTTCCTTGTTGGGAAAACCGTTTATTCTCTTGTCTTTCATTGGGATCATGTGCCATGTCGGTATTGATGTCGGTACGAATACAACGGCTCCTAAAATCTTGATGGAGCGTTTGGATATGACATTGGCTGAGGCCGGTTTTGCGACAAGTCTTTATTTTATTTTCCGTACGGTGGGTTGCTTCCTCGGAGCCTTTATCTTGCAAAAGGCTTCTGCAAAGTCTTTCTTTGCTCTCAGTGTCGTGTTCATGTTGCTGGCAATGGTGGGATTATTTATATTCCATTCGGAAACAATTATTTATATTTGCATTGCCATGATTGGTTTCGGTAACTCCAATGTGTTCTCTATTATATTCTCGCAGGCATTGTTTGCCATGCCCGAAAAGAAAAATGAAGTTTCCGGATTGATGATTATGGGGCTGTTCGGCGGTACGGTATTTCCGTTGGCCATGGGAGTTGCCAGTGATGCTATGGGGCAGAGTGGCGCTGTGGCGGTGATGACTGTCGGAGTTATCTATTTGTTGATGTATACCTTGAAAATAAAGAAATGATTTTAATTGTAAACAGTAAATAATATCATGAATCAAATCATCGTAGGAATGGGTGAGGCACTATGGGATGTGCTGCCCGAAGGAAAGAAAATTGGTGGTGCTCCGGCAAACTTCGCTTATCATGTGTCACAATTCGGTTTTGACAGCCGGGTGGTCAGTGCGATTGGCGATGACAAGCTGGGTAATGAGATACTTGAGAATTTTGATGGCAAGAACTTGAAGTATCAGATAGAGAAAGTGCCTTATCCCACAGGAACCGTACAGGTGGAACTGGACCCTAATGGGGTACCTATGTATGATATAAAAGAAGGGGTGGCTTGGGATAATATACCTTTTACACCTGCTTTGGAGGAGTTGGCAAAGAATACCCGTTCCGTATGCTTCGGCTCGTTGGCACAGCGTAGTGTGGTTTCAAGGGAAACAATCAACCGTTTTCTGGATGTGATGCCCGAAGGAGAAGGACAATGTAAAATTTTCGATGTGAATTTGCGCCAAGGTTTCTATACGAAGGAGATTCTTTGCAACTCGATGAAAAAATGTAATATTTTAAAGATTAATGACGAGGAGTTGGTCACAGTGAGCCGTATGTTCGGTTATCCCGGCATAGACTTGCAGGATAAATGCTGGATTCTGTTGGCGAAATATAATCTGAAGATGTTGATTTTAACGTGTGGTGTCAATGGCAGTTATGTCTTTACTCCGGGTGAGATTTCATTTGTAGAGACTCCGAAGGTGGAGGTGGCCGATACGGTAGGTGCGGGCGATTCGTTCACGGCGACTTTTGTAGCTGCTATTTTGAAGGGAAAGCCGGTTGCCGAGGCGCATAAACTGGCTGTTGAGGTTTCTGCATACGTATGTACGCAAAACGGGGCTATGCCTGAGTTGCCGGCTCGTTTAAAGAATGAGTTGATTTAAATTTTAATGGTTGCGGATACTCATTCAAATTGGATTGGAAATCATATTGTCTGAGGCTGTATCGCGAAGAACCTGTAAATACAAAGTAGATGTAATCAGGTTCTTCGCGATGTTCTTTTTTTACTTTCTCTTGCAGATGTTTGTTTTATTGGCGGTTACCTTTTATCTTTGTTATCTATAAATACCTTGAGGAACATGAAAAAACATCTTTTGTTTTTGATTTTATGCCTTATGGGAATTCTGACATCGTGCAGTCAGAAACATACGCGCTATTACATTGGTGTTTCACAATGTAGTGATGACGAATGGCGGCATAAAATGAATCATGAAATTGTACGTGAAGCCTTGTTTTATGATGGGGTGGAGGTGGAGATCCGTACCGCGAAAGATAATAGCCGGAATCAGATAGAAGATATCAACTATTTTATTGACAGGAAAGTTGATTTATTGATTGTCGCTCCGAATGAGGCGGCGGCTGTCACTCCTGTTGTGGAGAAGGCATACGGGCTGGGAATACCTGTTGTGGTAATTGACCGTAAGATTTTGTCGGACCGTTATACGGCTTTTGTGGGCGCTGATAATTGTGAGATTGGCAAAGATGTGGGACAATATATTGTGAACCGTTTGGGTGGAAAAGGGAAGATTTTGGAGATAACGGGACTGGAAGGTTCCACTCCGGCTATGGAGCGTCATAGAGGATTGGCGGATGCCTTGAAGGCAGAGCCTGGAATAGAAATTGCCGCCAGCGTGGACGGAGCCTGGCTGCAAAGTGTGGCTGGGGAGAAAATGGATTCCATACTTCAAGACAATAAGGGTATAAATCTGGTTTTTGCCCAAAATGACCGCATGGCTGTCGGGGCTTATTTGTCGGCCAGACAGCGACAGTTGGAAAAGGAAATGTTGTTTGTCGGTATTGATGCGTTGCCTGGCAAGGGGTATGGAGTGGAGCAGGTACTGGAAGGGGTGTTGGATGCCACTTTTATTTACCCTACCGGAGGAGATAAAGTGATGCAGGTGGCGATGGATATTTTGGAGAAGCGTCCGTATGAACGGGATACTAAGTTATCAACAGCCCTTGTTGATAAAACGAATGCCCGTGTCATGCAGTTGCAGACAGACCACATTGCCGAACAGGACGGAAAGATAGAACGGCTGAATAATCAGGTGGACGAATATTGGTCAAGATACTCTGCCCAGACCATGTTTCTGTATGCATGTCTGATTATCCTGTTACTGTTTGCTGCCTTATTGGCGATCATCGTCCGTGCGTATTGGACAAAGAACCGGATGAACATGGAGTTATCCCGCCAAAAGAAACAATTGGAGGAACAACGCGACCAACTGATCAGCCTCTCCAAGCAGTTGGAAGAGGCGACTCATGCCAAACTGGTCTTCTTTACGAATGTTTCTCATGATTTCCGTACTCCGCTTACTTTGGTTGCCGATCCGGTGGAACAGCTTTTAGAGGATAAAGACTTGACCTCTAAGCAACGATCCTTATTGAAAGTGGTACATAAGAATGTGAATATTCTGTTGAGGCTGGTCAACCAGATTCTTGATTTCCGTAAGTATGAAAATGGTAAACTGGAGTTGGTGAGAACCAATATGGACCTGCGTGCGCAATTACAGGAATGGAGCCATGCATTTCAAACATTGGCTTTGAGAAAGCATATCCATTTTGTTCTGGACGTGAACGATGACCGGACAGACTGTCTGATGGCGTTGGATGCCGAAAAGATGGAACGTGTCTATTTTAATTTGTTGTCCAATGCGTTTAAGTTTACCCCGGAGAATGGAACTATCACTGTCACACTTTCTACTTTAATAAAGGAGGAAAATAGAAGATATGTCCGTCTGGTAGTTGCTGATACCGGTTCGGGAATCTCTGTCCGGCACATCCGGCATATTTTCGACCGCTTTTATCAGATGGATGTGAACCATGCGGGCTCAGGTATTGGTCTTGCTTTGGCAAAGGCTTTTGTCGAGTTGCACGGCGGGGTGATAACGGTGGACAGTGTGGAAGGAAAAGGAACAGTGTTTACGGTGGATATTCCTATGGAGATAGTGGAGGGGCAGTCTGTAGATCGGATACAGGAACCGCACACTACACAGCCGACGGTGGTGGAGGAATTGGAGGAAACGGAAACAGAAGAAAGGCTTCCGGATGAGAATAAGGAATGCATCTTGATAATTGACGATAACGCGGATGTACGTGGCTATGTGAAATCATTATTGAAAGAGGAATATACGGTGATAGAGGCTGCCGACGGACATGCCGGATTAAAGAAAGCTATGAAATATGTGCCTGATGCCATTATCTGTGATGTGATGATGCCGGTGATGGACGGATTGGAATGTTGCAGGAAGCTGAAAATGGAATTACAGACTTCTCATATTCCGGTGATGTTGCTTACTGCCTGTTCTTTGGATGAACAGCGGATACAGGGGTTTGAATGTGGAGCGGATTCTTATATTTCCAAACCTTTTAATTCCAAATTGTTACTGGTGCGTCTTCGGAATCTGATTGATAACCATAAGCGGTTGAAACAGTTTTTCGGAGATAAGATTACTTTGTCTAAAGAGTCTGTAAGCGAGGTGGATAAAGGATTTGTGGAGCGCTTCAGAGAGCTGATAGAAGCAAATTTGACAGATTCTGAGTTAAGTGTGGAAGAATTAGGCAGTAAGATGGGATTAAGCAGGGTGCAGCTTTATCGTAAGATTAAGTCACTTACCAATTATTCTCCCAATGAACTGGTGCGTATTGCCAGATTAAAGAAAGCTGCTTCTTTGTTGGCTTCTTCTGAGAAAACCATATCCGAGATAACGTATGAGGTAGGTTTTACATCTCCTTCTTATTTTACCAAGTGTTACAAGGAATATTTCGGAGAAAGTCCTACGGATTTCTTGAAACGCAGAGGATAATTGTGGGGGCGGACACGCAGCTCCGCCCCTACAAGGAATACTTTAAATCAGTGTTGATAAATCTTTTTCGGCTACAAAAGAGAGATTATTAAGAATAATCACTTCCCTTGCTCTGTCCGGATTGTCTGTCCGGAAAATCAAGATGCCTTTATTTCCTAACAGGAAGGAATACAGATAAGTAATGCCTATTTGGGCTTCACTGAAAATGGTGATGGCGTCTGCCGCCCGCCCCGGCTGATTGTCTAGTGTGATGGCGAACACATCGGAGAGTGCCACGGAGATTCCTGCCTCTTTCAGCGTCTCGTATGCGCGTTTGGGTTCCGAGCAGATGATACGGTAAATACCATACTCTACTGTATCGGCAATGGTAGAGGCAATCAGCTGTATGCCTGCTTCTTTCAATAAGTTCAATACTTTCTGTAGTGTCCCCGATTTGTTTTCGATGAAGACGGATAATTGTTGTATAGTCATAAACTTATTTTTTAAAAGGTTTTACGTAAGTCTTTCACACGGACTGCTTTACCTTCCGATTTAGGCAGTGCTCCTTTGGGTACCAGTTTCACACGTGGGGTAACCAATATCTCATCTTTCAGTTGGCGGGTAATTTCCCGGGTCAATGCTTGCAGGCGTCCATAGTCATCGGTGAACAGTTGGCTCAATTCCACTTCTACAGTCATTTCGTCATTAGATTCGGCGGTTTCGAGTGTGATCAGATAGTCACTGCCCAATTCTTTGAATTGCAATAAAATCGTTTCAATCTGAATGGGGAAGATATTGACCCCTTTCAGGATAATCATATCGTCGCTGCGCCCTTTCATTCTGTCCAGACGTTTGTGATGGCGGCCGCAGGGGCATTCCCCCGGCAGAATGCGGGTCAGATCACGGGTACGGTATCTCAATAACGGCATCGCCTCGCGGTTGATGGTGGTCAGTACCAGTTCGCCCACTTCACCTTCGGGCACAGGTTCCAATGTGTCGGGGTCAATGATTTCTACGATATAATAGTCTTCCCATATATGCAATCCGTTTTGTTCCTGGCATTCAAAAGCCACACCGGGACCGCACATTTCGGACATGCCGAAAGAGTTGTAGGCTTTTACACCCAGCATATCTTCGATGCGGCGGCGTTGTTCTTCGGAATGAGGTTCCGCTCCTATGATCAATGTTCTCAATTTGGTGTCACGACGCGGATCAATCCCCATTTCCTGCATTACCTCGTACATACGGGCTGCGTAACTGGGAATGGCGTGCAAGGCGGTGGTTCCGAAATCGGAGATGAATTTCAACTGGCGTTTGGTGTTTCCGGCAGCGGCAGGTACAGTCAGCATTCCCAGCCTTTCAGCACCATATTGAAAGCCCAGCCCGCCGGTGAACATTCCATAGCCGGAAGAGTTCTGGAAAATATCTCCCGGACGTAATCCTACCATATAAAGACAACGGGCCACTGCATTAGCCCATTCGTCAAGGTCTTTTTGGGTATGCAGAATGACAGTGGGATTTCCGGTTGTTCCACTGGATGAGTGAAGGCGGACTGTTTTTTCCAAAGGTACGGACGCCAGTCCGAAAGGATAAGTGTCACGTAGATCTTGTTTGGTGGTAAACGGGATTTTCTGTAAATCATCCAATGAACGGATATCTTCCGGACTCAGATGATTTTCGGCAAACCGTTGTTTATAGAAAGGGGAATTCATGCAATGGCGGACAGTCTTTTGCAGTCGTTCCAATTGTAGTTTCTCAATTTCGGGTCGTGTCAGGGTCTCTAACTCTTTGTGTAAATACATAGCATTTCCTGTTTAGTTGGTTATCAGTCCGACAAAAATAGAAAAAAATATAATGCGGTTGGGAATAAGCTGACAAAATATGTATCTTTGGAGGATTTTAATTTGAAAATGTGATGAAAAAGACATTGTTTGTAATAGGTATGCTGTTATGTGGGCTTTCATTGTACGCTCAGGATATGAAAACTCTTTTTATTGCCATGCCCGATTCGGTGGCTCCTTTATTGACAAAGGTAAATCGTGAGGATTGTGTGGATTTTCTGGCAAGCAATATGAAAGCGGAAGTGAAAAATCGTTTTGGCAAAGTATCTGAACTGAAAAGACTGACGGATGATTATTTGTTTCTGCAAACCACCGGAAGTAGTTCTATGGAAATGAAACTGTTACCCTTGAATGATTCTGTAAAGGTGATTTGTGTAGTGAATACTGTTTGCGGTCCGGCTTGTGATAGTGAAGTTCGTTTTTATAATACGGACTGGCAGCAACTGGCGAAGGAGGATTTTATTCAGCTTCCCTCCGTCGGGGCCTTTTATCTGCCGGTGGATACGCTGACCGATGAGGCTTATGCCGCGATTAGAGAGAAGGCGGATATGGAGTTGGTGAAAGCCACTTTATCAGAAGACAAACCTATTATTTCTTTTACTTATACTACTCCGGATTATCTGGCAAAGACGGAACGGGAAAAATTGGTTGTATACATCAGGAAAGAACCTGTAGTGTATGAATGGAAGGGGGGAAAGTATAATGATGTATCTTTGAAATAAAGGTGGATACGTATGATAAAATAAAAGGCTGCAAACTTATCGGGTTGCAGCCTTTTATTTTGGAACTTATGTATAAGTTACAAATTACTTTTTCATACGGTTGCCGTAGCGACTCATGAACTTGTCTACACGACCAGCTGTATCTACTAACTTGGATTTACCAGTGTAGAACGGGTGTGATGTATTAGAAATTTCCAGTTTTACCAACGGATAAGTTTCACCTTCGAATTCGATGGTTTCTTTTGTGCTACAAGTTGAACGTGACAAAAATACATCACCGTTTGACATGTCTTTGAATACTACGGGACGATAGTTTTCAGGATGAATACCTTTTTTCATTTCTGTATATTATTTTATTGTTATTATTTTTTTTACTTGTCTGGTAAACAATATTGGGTGTAATGGTCCATTTTGGACCGCAAAGATACTGCTTTTCTTTGAAATAGAAAAAACTTCGGGCTGTTTTTTCTTCTAAAAGCCTTATTTTCTTCTTTTATAGTATTGTAAGGTAGACATTACAATATAATCAGTTTGTATGTTTTAGTGAAGAAAATAGTTAATAAAATCATTTTTTATGAGATATTTTTGGTGTGAACTTGCCATAGTTAGCGCATTTATGATTACTTTTGCAGTGGAATTTAATTCACTAACAATTATAAATATTAGAACAATGGTTAATTACAAAGATTTAGGTCTGGTAAACACTAGAGATATGTTTGCTAAGGCTATCAAAGGTGGATATGCAATTCCTGCATTCAACTTCAACAATATGGAACAGATGCAGGCTATCATCAAAGCTGCAGTAGAAACAAAATCTCCGGTTATTTTGCAGGTTTCAAAAGGTGCTCGTCAGTATGCTAACGCTACTTTGTTGCGTTACATGGCTCAGGGTGCTGTAGAATATGCAAAAGAATTAGGTTGTGCAAAACCTGAAATCGTTCTTCACCTTGACCACGGAGATACTTTCGAAACTTGCAAGAGCTGTATCGACTCAGGTTTCTCTTCTGTAATGATCGACGGTTCTCACCTGCCTTACGAAGAAAACGTAGCTTTGACTAAGAAGGTGGTTGACTACGCTCATCAGTTTGATGTAACTGTAGAAGGTGAATTGGGTGTATTGGCCGGTGTGGAAGATGAAGTTTCTTCTGATCATCATACTTATACTGACCCTGAAGAAGTAATTGATTTTGCTACTCGTACAGGTTGCGACTCATTGGCTATCTCTATCGGTACTTCTCACGGTGCATACAAATTTACTCCGGAACAGTGTCACATTGATCCTGCTACAGGTCGTATGGTTCCTCCTCCTTTGGCATTCGAAGTATTGGATGCTGTAATGGAAAAACTTCCGGGATTCCCCATCGTTCTTCATGGTTCTTCATCAGTTCCTCAGGAAGAAGTTGAAACAATCAACAAGTATGGTGGTGCATTGAAGGCTGCTATCGGTATCCCTGAAGAAGAATTGCGCAAGGCTGCCAAGTCTGCTGTTTGCAAAATCAACATTGACTCAGACTCTCGTTTGGCTATGACTGCTGCTATCCGTCAGACTTTTGCTGAAAAACCGGCAGAATTCGACCCGCGTAAGTACTTAGGTCCGGCTCGTGACAATATGGAAAAACTGTACAAGCACAAAATTATTAACGTGCTGGGTTCAGACAATAAATTGGCTGAATAATTAATTCATCCTATATAATAAGGTAAAGGCTGCTTTCGGAGGTGAAGGCAGCCTTTTACTTTATCCGTCATAAACGCATATTGAAGGGTTCTCAACTACTATAGGGTAATGAAGCATTTACCGCATAGTAGTTGCCCAACTACTACATAGTAATGCACCCACTACTATGCAGTAGTCAATTCTGGTTTCTATACTGCAAAGGCGACAGCCCCGTATGCTTCTTGAAATAACGCCCAAAGAAGGACTGGTCCGGAAAGCAAAGCTGATTGGATATTTCCTGCACGCTTAAGTTCGTTGATTTCAATAACACTTTGATTTCCAGAATGACATGCTTGTCTATGATGCTTTTGGCGGTGGTGTTTGTCACATTCTGTATCACAGTAGATAAGTATCTGGGAGTGATAAACAACTTGTTGGCATAAAAAGAGACTTCACGCTGGGTGGTGCAATGCTTGTGTACCAACTGGATAAACCGCTTGAACAGCTCTTCCTGCCGGCTGATACCTTCGGGACGTTTCATGAGAAACAGGCGATGAGTCTTGTCGTAGATATCCAACAGGAAACTCTGGATATAATTCTTCAAGATTTGCTGGCGGAAACAGTTGTCCCGGTCGTGATAAAGGTCTTCAATGCCCGAAGCAAGCCCGTTGATGCTCCGCGTGCGCTCCTCAGGAAGGGTTACGCAAGGGTTCTCCTTGAGGAAACGGAAGAAGGAAAGGTCAAGGCGCGCCGTCACTTCTTGAAACAATATGCGCGAGAAAGCGATATATGAGATGGTGAAATCGGGGCTGATATTGGTGAATTTGACAATCGTGTCCGGCAGCAAAACTACTTGCGTATTAGGCGCCAGCTCATACTCCTGCAAATCAATCATGATATGCGCATGTCCCTCCCGGCAGAAAAGGATAGCCGTGTCTTCTAGCTTCATCAAACGGTTCTCCCAGCCGGCAAAGTGGCCGGTCCCCGATACAAAGGGCTCTTCATTAGTGGTGTGTAAAATTTCCATTCTTGTTCTTATTTTGACGCGAATTTAAATGTTTTTTTTGATATAATGAGTTGTTTGTTCCTGTTTTGAACATTTGCCGCTACGAATTGAACGCTTGGGGATGAGAAATTCCAACTACCTTTGCCCCGAATTTAAAAAGATTGGAATATGATGACATTGAACAAAAAATGGATGCGACTAATGGTATTGGTTGGTTGTGCTGCTTTGACAGCGTCGTGTAAACAGGCGCCTGTTGCACAAATGGAGGCGGAATATGCGGTATTAAAGGTATCACCGTCGGACAAAGTTTTGTCTACTACTTATTCGGCTACGATCCGTGGCCGCCAGGATATTGATATTTATCCGCAAGTTTCCGGTTTCCTTACCCGGCTTTGTGTGGAGGAAGGACAGGCAGTGCGTAAAGGGCAAGTCTTATTTATTATTGACCAAGTGCCTTATAAGGCGGCATTGGAAACAGCTGTCGCCAATGTGGAATCGGCGAAAGCCGGACTGGCAACAGCACAGTTGACATACGATAGCAAGAAAGAATTGTTTGCAAAGAAAGTAGTTTCTGAATTTGATTTGAGGACGGCAGAAAACTCATGGCTTACTGCCAAGGCCCAGTTGGCCCAGGCGAAAGCGCAGGAGGTGAGTGCCCGCAATGACCTTTCGTATACAGAAGTGAAAAGTCCTTCGGACGGGGTGATTGGTACATTGCCTTATCGGGTAGGTGCATTGGTTAGTGCCAGTTTGCCACAACCGTTGACTACGGTTTCTGATAATTCGGATATGTATGTCTACTTTTCGATGACTGAAAATCAATTGTTGGCTCTGACCCGTCAATATGGTTCCAAAGCAGAAGCGCTGAAAAATATGCCGGAAGTGGAACTGCAATTGAATGACAAGTCTATGTATGGCGAAAAGGGACGCATTGAAACCATCAGTGGGGTGGTAGACCGTAATACGGGTACCGCAAGTCTGCGTGCCGTATTCCCGAATAAGAATGGGTTGCTGTATAGCGGAACATCGGGAAATGTGATTCTTCCGGTTACGATGAAAGGAAGTTTGGTTATTCCTCAGGCTACCACTTTTGAAATTCAGGATATTACATACGTATATAAAGTCGTGGACGGCAAGGCACAATCAGCTCCTGTCAGTGTGACCCGTGTAAATGGAGGACAGGAATATATCGTGAACGATGGATTGAAAGAGGGGGATGTCATTGTAGCGGAAGGCGTAGGTTTGCTGCGTGAAGGTACTCCCATTAAAGTAAAACAGAATTAAGAAAGACTATGAATTTAAGAACCTTTATAGAACGCCCCATCCTGTCGGCTGTTATTTCTATTTCGATAGTAGTAGTGGGGATTATCGGGTTGTTCACTTTGCCCGTCGAGCAATACCCGGATATAGCTCCGCCTACCATTCAGGTAAGCACTTCTTATTTCGGTGCCAGTGCGGAAACTCTTCAGAAGAGTGTTATCGCTCCGTTGGAGGAAGCGATTAACGGTGTGGAAAATATGACTTATATGACTTCTACCGCTTCAAATGCCGGAGTTGTGGATATCACTGTGTATTTTAAACAAGGGACAGACCCCGATATGGCAGCGGTCAATGTGCAGAACCGTGTATCGAAGGCAACCGGACAGTTACCGGCAGAAGTAACGCAGGTGGGTGTGACTACCTCAAAGCGGCAGACCAGTATTTTGCAGATGTTCTCACTATATAGTCCGGATGATTCGTATGATGAGAAATTCTTGTCCAACTATATCAGTATTAACTTGAAACCTGCTATTCTTCGTATCCAGGGTGTGGGTGATATGATGATTATGGGGGGTGACTATAGTATGCGTATCTGGATGAAGCCTGACGTGATGGCCCAGTATAAATTGATTCCATCGGATGTGACCCAAGTGTTGGCTGAACAGAATATTGAATCGGCTACCGGTTCATTCGGAGAAAACTCTGATGAAACTTATCAATATACAATGAAGTATAAAGGGCGTCTGATTACTCCGGAAGAGTTTGGGGAAATTGTGATCCGGTCTTCGGATAATGGCGAAGTGTTGAAGCTGAAAGAAATTGCCGATATAGAGATGGGCGAGGAAAGCTATGCCTATCATGGGGCTATGAATGGTCATCCTGGTATTTCCTGTATGATTTTTCAGACGGCAGGATCGAATGCGACAGAAGTAAACAATAATATTGATGCCTTTTTGGAAGAAGCAAGGAAGGATCTGCCCAAAGGGGTGGAGATGGTTCAGGTCATGAGCTCCAATGACTTTTTGTATGCATCTATCCATGAGGTGATAAAAACCTTGTTCGAGGCCATTTTTTTGGTAATCTTAATTGTATATGTATTTTTGCAGGATATCCGTTCTACTATTATTCCGTTGGTGGGGATCATCGTGTCCTTGATTGGTACATTTGCTTTTATGTCCATAGCAGGATTCAGTATCAACCTGATTACCCTGTTTGCTTTGGTGTTGGTGATCGGTACGGTGGTGGATGATGCCATTGTTGTCGTCGAGGCGGTGCAGGCGCGTTTTGATGTGGGATATCGTTCTTCTTATATGGCTAGTATTGATGCGATGAAGGGGATTAGCAATGCGGTCATCTCTTCTTCGTTGGTATTTATGGCTGTGTTTATTCCGGTTTCGTTTATGAGTGGAACTTCGGGTACTTTCTATACTCAGTTTGGTTTGACTATGGCGGTTGCCGTAGGTATCTCTGCCGTCAATGCACTGACTTTGAGTCCGGCGCTGTGTGCTTTGTTCTTGAAACCGTATATCAATGAGGATGGAACGGAAAAAAACAATTTTGCAGCACGTTTCCGTAAAGCGTTTAATGCTGCTTTCGATGCAATGATTGAACGATATAAGAAAGGGGTATTGTTCTTTATCAAACGCAAATGGATGGTATGGACACTTCTTGCGGCCTCGGTAGTACTATTGGCTTTCTTGATGAATACAACTAAAACCAGTTTGGTGCCTGATGAAGACCAGGGGGTTGTATTTGTGAATGTCAGCACGGCGGCAGGTAGTTCATTGAAAACGACTAATGACGTAATGATGCGTATTGAAAAGCGCATGATGGATATTCCTCAGGTGCTGCATGTGCAGCGTGTGGCAGGTTATGGTCTGCTAGCCGGACAGGGTAACTCTTTTGGTATGTTGATTCTGAAACTGAAACCTTGGGATGAGCGTGAAGGAAAGGAAAATGATGTTCAGGCAGTAATCGGACAGGTATATGGCCGTACGGCAGATATCAAGGATGCCAGTATATTTGCTATTTCTCCGGGTATGATTCCGGGGTATGGTATGGGTAATGCGTTGGAACTCCATATGCAGGATAAACAAGGTGGTGATGTGGGCACTTTCTTCAATACCACTCAACAATATCTGGGTGCTCTGAACCAACGTCCCGAGATTGCGATGGCATACTCTACTTTTGATATCCGTTATCCGCAATGGACGGTAGAAGTGGATGCGTCCAAATGTAAGCGTGCCGGTATCACTCCGGATGCTGTGCTAAGCACATTGTCCGGCTATTATGGTGGGCAGTATGTTTCAAATTTTAATCGTTTCTCTAAAGTATATAAGGTTATGATTCAGGCAGATCCGAAGTATCGTGTGGATGAAAGCTCGTTGAATAATATCTTTGTGCGTATGTCTAATGGCGAGATGGCTCCTCTCAGCCAGTTTGTGACATTGACCCGCAGTTATGGGGCAGAATCGCTGAGCCGTTTCAATATGTTCAATTCTATTGCTGTAAATGCAATGCCTGCCGAAGGGTATAGTACCGGTGATGCCATCCGTGCCGTTCAGGAAACTGCCGTACAGGCACTTCCCAAAGGTTTTGGGTACGACTTTGGTGGTATTACCCGTGAAGAGACCGACCAGGGAGGTACTACCATTATCATCTTTGCTATCTGTTTCTTGATGATTTATCTGATTTTAAGTGCACTTTATGAAAGTTTCCTCATTCCGTTTGCGGTGTTGTTGTCTGTTCCGTTTGGGCTGATGGGTAGCTTCCTGTTTGCGAAGATGATGGGACTGGAGAACAATATTTATTTGCAGACCGGTTTGATTATGTTGATAGGTTTGCTTGCTAAGACTGCCATTTTGCTGACCGAGTACGCTACCGAGCGTCGTAAGGCAGGTATGAGCCTGACTTCCGCTGCACTTTCTGCCGCCAAAGCCCGCTTGCGTCCTATCCTGATGACGGCACTGACTATGATTTTCGGTCTGTTCCCGTTGATGGTTGCCAGTGGAGTAGGTGCTAATGGAAACAGTTCGCTGGGAACAGGTACTGTGGGTGGAATGGTGATCGGTACGCTGGCGTTGCTGTTTATTGTACCTTCTTTGTTTATCGTATTCCAATATTTACAGGAAAAGGTACGTCCTATTCAGTTTCAGCCGGCGGCCGATTGGCAGATTCAAGAGGAATGTGTAGAAGCAAAAGAAGAGAGACAACACCACATCGAAAGCAAAAACGAAGAGAAAAAATGAAAAAACAGATCATCACTCTGACTGTCGCAGCGCTCACACTGAGTAGCTGCGGCATATATACCCAATATAAACCTGCAACCGAAGTGCCCGATAATTTGTATGGGGAAGAGGTGGCAGTTGCTGATACCGTGGATAATATCGGCAATCTGAGCTGGCAGGAGATTTTTACAGATCCGCGGCTTCAGGAATTGATAGAGCAAGGCTTGCGGAACAATACGGATTTGCAGTCAGCACAATGGCGTGTGAAAGAGGCGGAAGCTGCTATGCTGTCAGCCAAATTGGCTTATCTGCCTTCTTTCGCTCTGTCACCTCAGGGGACAGCAAGTAGTTTTGACAAAGGAAAAGCTGTACAAACTTATACTTTACCGGTGGCGGCAAGTTGGGAAATTGATATTTTCGGCCGCATCCGTAATGCGAAACGCCAGGCGAAAGCATTGCTGGAACAGAGCCGTGACTATAAACAGGCTGTCCGGACACAGCTGATAGCCGGTATAGCTAATACTTACTATACCTTGCTGATGCTGGACAATCAGCTGGCCATTTCTGTCCGGACTGAAAAGTCCTGGAAAGAAACCGTAGATGCAACCCGTGCTCTGATGGAAGCCGGATTGGCAAATGAAGCTGCCGTTTCACAAATGGAAGCTACATATTATACTATATGTACTTCAGTTCTTGATCTGAAAGAACAAATTAACCAGGTAGAAAACAGTTTGTCGTTGTTGTTGGCTGAATCTCCTCATGCTATTGAGAGAACGGGCACATGGGACAGTTCTTATATGATGAAGGAACATTTCCCGGTAGGCATCCCTGTGCAAATGCTTGCCAACCGTCCCGATGTACGCAGTGCGGAGCGTTCGTTGGAAGCAGCTTTCTATGCCACAAATCAGGCTCGTTCCGCCTTTTATCCTTCTATTGTTTTAAGTGGAAGTGCGGGATGGACTAATTCTGCAGGAAGTATGATTGTCAATCCGGGCAAGTTCATTGCAACGGCTGTAGCTTCGTTGACCCAGCCACTGTTTAATAAAGGTGCGAACATAGCACAGCTAAAGATAGCTAAAGCTCAGCAAGAAGAAGCCAAACTGAGTTTTCAACAGGCTTTGTTGAATGCAGGAAGTGAAGTGAACGAGGCTTTGGTGAAATATCAGACGGCCCGTGATAAATCAGTTTATTATGATAAACAAATAAATTCATTAAATAAAGCTTTGGAAAGTACCTCTTTGCTGATGCAACATGGGAATACGACTTATCTGGAAGTTTTGACGGCTCAGCAGACTTTGCTTAATGCGGAGTTAACTCAGGTTGCTAACCGTTTTACTGAAATGCAAGGCGTAATCAATCTCTATCAGGCATTGGGTGGAGGTCGTGACTAATTTAGCATACTGTTATCTTCAACGTGTTGAAGAAAGAGAACGCTGTTCTCCGTGAGGAAAGCAGCGTTCTTTTATGGTTGTCAAGGTTCCACTATAACACAAACCGGATTGGATTCTTCATTGATTTCCTGTAAAAAGCTTAGCTTTCCTTCTTGGACAATTCCCGGATTTTTATCCATCCATTCGTCTATTTTCCCTATCTCCAATAAAGCGGCATACTCTCCTTCTTCTGTACAAGTGATGGGATAGAAAGGCATGAAATGCGTCAGGTCATCTGTCAGCCCCACATTGGCATCATTCATATAAGTAATATGTTTTTCTTTGTCGTAAATACCGTAGAAGGGTTTTCTCTTGTCGTATAATCCCTGTAGAGATATAAAGAAGAGATGTTGGGGAGTTTCCAGAATACCGGTTATAACGATGTAGTTGTCTGTATCCTCTTTTTGTCCCATTTTTTCAGCCGGGAAATGCCATTGCCCGGTATGGAAAGTGGTATGGACAGTAGCTTCGTGTCCTTTAATGTCGTAGATTGTGTCATTGAACGCTTTTCTGAAACGTATGCTGCCGTTGTTCAGCCAAAGTGAAGGCTGGTCTATAGGAAGAACAGTCATTGTTCCATCCTGATAATTTATATATATTAACCCTCCTATGTTGGCGTTGCCGGGTAATTGCTTGAATACGTTGATGCTGGATATCTGGTCCATGCCCATAGGATCACCTGGATTGGCAAATTCCGGCAATGAGTCTTTTACTTCTCCCTGTTCGTTGAAGTAAAGTAACGCACTTGCTTGCGGTTGTCCTATTCCTTCTCCATAATGAGCAAGAATAAGGGAGTCGGAAAAAGTAAAGTAAAGGGATGGGGAAATCTTTTGTGGTAGGTGTACTTGCCCTAGATAGTTACCTTTTGTATCGTATTTTACCAACTTGTCGGGTTGGCGATAAAAGTAGAGATTGTTGGTATGGGGGTGAATAAAGCAGTTGGCATTGCTGTAGCCTTGTGGATCTTCTCCTTTGTGCCCGATGCTGCCAAGATATTTTCCGGTTTGCTTGTTGAATGACAGGCATCGTCCGTTGGTAGAGACAAAGATATGGTCTTTAGATAACTTGATGGAATAGGAGTTGCCAATCAGGGATGAGTCTGTTGTTTCCAAAGGGATATAACGGATTTGTTTTCCCAATTGGGAGGTCTTTAATTCTGTGAGGTGTTCCAGACTTACGGCAATGTCAATTGCATTCGGGTCATTCGCTTTGTTTTGGGGAGTACAGGAGCCTAATAATAGGAGTAGGCCGCCCAGCATGATTTGCTTCTTCATAGTAGTATTGTTATGGAAGAAAAGAAGTTGTTTGCATGGGCAACTTCTTTTCTTTGTGTTTAAATGATGTTGTGTTTATTATCTTGCAGCAAAAAACAAGGAGTTTCCTGTAGCTATTCTTGCGGTAGCAATACCTTGTGCATCAGGAGTGACAGTCATGGAGGTTCCGTTTTGCAGGCTCAAAACAGCCGTTCCGTCTTCGTTCATTTTCACAAGTTCGAAGCTCTGTCCGTCGGCTACGGCATTCCATGTATTGTTTTCTTTGTTATAGACCAAATCTACAGATTTGTCTTCTCCTTTTTTGGTAATGGTATAACCGTTTTCGTTGGTTTTTACCAAGTATTCGCCATTTTCTCCTTGCACTGTTTTTACTTCACCGATAGAAGCTGTAGGGTTGGAACCGCTCCAGAATTCGATGGAATTTAAAACCAATGCGTCTGCCAGATAAGCAATTTCATAAACAGGGACAATATGGAAAGCGAGAAAGATAAGTTCGTTGACAAACTTGTTGCTTACCCCCTGGTTCCAGTCTTTCAAACTATTCCATAATCCGAAAGAACCGATGCATGATGAAAATAAGACGCTGCCACTCAACATGGCGCAAACAAGAAATGTTTTGCTTTTTTTCATGATCAATAAAGTTAAGTTTATAAAAAGTAATTTTATGACGATTTCCTACAATAAAACGATTTAATCGTCACGCAAAGATAGAACTTTTTTATGGAAAGAGGCTTCTCTACCTAAAAAACTGTATCTTTGTAAGCTGAACATGAAAAACTATTAATCAAAAATCTTATAAAAGAATGAAAGAACAAATTCAAAAAAAGCTCAATGACTCCAAGGTTCTTCGGTGGAGTGTGTTGGCGTTGGTGGCTTTCACCATGCTATGCGGTTATTTTTTGACCGATGTAATGTCCCCCTTAAAACCGATGCTTGAAAAGGAGCTGCTGTGGGATAGTCTGGATTATGGTATTTTTACCAGTGCATACGGTTGGTTCAATGTCTTTGCCTTTATGCTTATTATCGGTGGTATCATTTTGGATAAGATGGGAGTGCGCTTTACTGGTATGGGAGCATGCCTTTTGATGGTGTTGGGCTGTGGGTTAAAATATTATGCTATTTCTACTACATTTGCTGAGGGAAGCACTTTGCTTGGAATGAAAACCCAGGTAGGACTGGCTGCGTTGGGATATGCTATATTTGGTGTCGGTGTAGAGATTGCAGGCATCACGGTCTCAAAAATTATTGTGAAGTGGTTTAAAGGAAAAGAAATGGCTCTGGCCATGGGTATGGAGATGGCGACAGCCCGTTTAGGCACTATGCTGGCTTTGGCTGTTACGGTTCCTATCGCTACTTTCTTTGGTATTACTGATGATGAGGGTGTGTTCCATCCTAATATTCCTGCTCCATTGTTGCTGTGCCTTACTATGCTTTGTATTGGTACGGTAGCATTCTTTATTTATACTTTCTATGATAAGAAACTGGATGCTTCTTTAGAAGAAGAAGGGGCGGAACCTGAAGAGCCTTTCCGTATGAAAGATATTTGGTTGATTGTAACCAATAAAGGATTTTGGCTGATTGCGTTGCTGTGTGTGTTGTTTTATTCTGCCGTATTCCCTTTCTTGAAATATGCTACAGACTTGATGGTGCAGAAATATAATGTAGATCCGGAATTGGCGGGTACTATTCCTAGCCTGTTACCATTGGGAACTTTGTTCCTTACTCCGCTTTTCGGTAATGTGTACGATCGGATAGGCAAGGGAGCTACGCTGATGATCATCGGTTCTGTGCTGTTGATTTTTGTTCATACAATGTTTGCGTTACCTGTCTTGAATGTATGGTGGTTTGCCACTATCATTATGATTATATTGGGGATTGGCTTTTCTTTGGTGCCATCGGCTATGTGGCCCTCTGTTCCTAAAATTATTCCGGAAAAGCAGTTGGGTACAGCTTACGCTTTGATCTTCTGGGTACAAAACTGGGGGTTGATGGGTGTACCTGCTTTGATTGGTTTTGTCTTGAATGAGTATTGCAAAGGACCGGTAGTAGATGGAATGCAGACTTATGATTATACACTTCCCATGTGGATATTTGCAGGCTTTGGTGTGGCTGCATTGTTCTTTGCTTTGTGGCTGAAAGGTGAGAATAAGAAAAAGGGGTATGGATTGGAGGAACCAAATATTAAAAAATAATTGATTGTCTTTTAGTGAAAATGGAGGTGTGTCGTAATGCACGATGCACCTCTTTTTTTGTTCATCACTATACAAATCTGTTCACTTTCTTTAAGCTGCGATCTTTTGAAGATTTCTTTGATTTATGTGTTCCCAGCATCTAAAAACAGCAGTTGTAAGCTCATAAAACAGTCTAATCAGCCAGTTCATACCCTTTTTTGTCAGTTTTGCACACATCTTTTTTATATTGAAGGCAATGGCTAGGAAGGCAAAGTCCATGAAGACCTTGTCCTTTCCAAAATGTCGGAAACGTTTGTAGTTCATATTGTTTTTAATTTGTCCGAACACGGCTTCCGGTTCTATGCATCTCTGCCCTCTGTGTTTCAGTCCTTTCTCAGAGCAGAGCAGTTCTTTGGCTCTCCGCTTGTATTGTCTAAGCCTATGATTCAGTTCTATCGTCCTGTTTCCTTTTGCTTTAAAACAGCGGCATCGCAGGGGACAGCCTTCACACCTGACAGCTCTGTACCGTGCATTTTCGTTGACATATCCGGATGCGGTTTTCACATTCCTGGTGCCTATCCTCCGCATCCTTTGCCCCATAGGGCAGATGCAGAAGTCATGTTCTTCATTGTAGTAGAAGTTTTCGGCCTTGAACGGGTCCGGTTTGAATCTCGGCCGCTGCTCCATGTGGAAATAGTTGTACTTTACGTAGGCTTCCATGCCGTTTTCGGACATGAAGCGGTAATTCTCTTCGGAGCCATAGCCGGAATCAGCAACCACCGTATGGGCCATCCGGTCATACCTGTTTGAAAAAGATTGCAGGAAAGGAATCAGGGTCAGTGTATCCGTAGGGTTCGGGAAGAGTGCAAAATCGGTGATGAACTGATTTTCGGTGCCGATTTGAAGGTTGTAACCGGGCTTCGTCTGTCCGTTGCGCATGGCATCCTCCTTCATTCTCATGAAAGTAGCGTCATTGTCCGTTTTGGAATAGGAATTCCTGTCCTGCAGCGTGTCCAGACGGTTGTCGTATTCCTGTAGCTTGTCCCTGTGCTCTTCCAACTCCTTCAGCTGTTTGCGTTTCTTTTTCAACGCAGTCTTTTCCTCTTTCGTGGAACACCCAACTCAGAAGCGTTTTGCAGGATGTAACCTTCAATGAGAAGGGACAGATTTCTGCAACCTATAAGGAAGAGGCTAATGATAACGACTGGAAGGTTGCTAACGATTACGCTTCATACCAGGTAGTTAACGAGAATATGATTACCTTATTCCTGAATACAACCAAGATTACAGAAGACATCGACGATGCTCAGGAGAAGGCAATGATTACTAGCATGTTGGATCAGTTTAAGACCGGTATTCCTGTACACGTATCTTATCCAGCAACCAACAAGGTATATTTCTATGTTGACAAGGATTTCGTAGCTCCTATCATCGCAATGCTTTATGCTCAGGTTAACAAGATTCCTACTACAGGTATGGACAAGGAAGATTTGGCACAATTCATGATTTTGAAGTCAGTTGTCAATCAGCTCACTACCATCATGGAAAAGACCACCAAGTTTGAGGCAGGTATTGAGTTGATCAAGTAAAGAGAAAGAACTATAAATCATCAAGCTGAGGGTGTGTCATAAGTCCATGATAATGGAACATGACACACCCTTGTTTTATTAATCAGCTTATTGTCGTACAACTAAAGGGGGTAATGTCGTACAACTAAAAGGAGTTGTCACTAGGCTCGGCAGACCTGCCGACTGCAGTCAGCAGAGCTGCTGACTAGGCTCAGCAGCTCTGCCGAGCCTAGTGGGAATCTTCTAGAAGCAGTCTTCTTATACCTTAGAACCAATCTCCTTTCACTTCATATTCTATATCTTTGAACCTGACTAAACGTCTCACTTCGCTTACTCAGTAATCTCGTTCTGCTTATCCAGCAGTCTCATTTCGCTTGCTCAACCATATTACTTCGCCTACTCAAGTCTGATTAGGTAGTGTTTTAGACGTTCTTACAAGCGAGAACGTCTAGTTTTCCAGGCACAAAAAAAGATTGCATCAGCGGAAATACTTCCAACCAATGCAATCTTCAGTTTTCTTTAATCTAGAGGCTAAACACTTTCTTACGAGAAAAATCACGGAAGAAAAGAGCCTAGCGTCGGATTTACTTCACCTTTGCAACGATAGCCTTGAAAGCCTCAGGGTTGTTTACAGCGAGGTCAGCGAGAACCTTACGGTTAATCTCGATACCAGCCTTGTGAAGAGCACCCATCAACTGGCTGTAGCTCATACCATCGAGGCGAGCAGCAGCGTTGATACGCTGAATCCACAATGCGCGGAATGTGCGCTTCTTGTTACGACGATCGCGGTACTGGTACTGCAGGGAGTGCTGGACCTGTTCCTTAGCAGCGGTGTAGGAACGGGACTTGGCACCATAGTAACCCTTTGCACGGTTAAGGACGGTGCGGCGCTTCTTCTTGGCGTTGACTGCACGCTTGATACGAGCCATTGATTATCACTGCTCCTTTAAAACTTAGCGACGGCCGAGATTGCGGGCCACGACGCGACGGTCAGCGGCAGCCAGCTCGGTCTCGTGACGGAAATTACGCTTACGCTTCTGAGACTTCTTCGTCAGAATGTGGCTCTTGTAGGCCTTAGCACGCATGATCTTGCCGGAGCCGGTAACGCGGAAGCGCTTTGCCGTACCGCGATGGGTCTTCATCTTAGGCATTGCCTTCGTCCTTTCCTTCGTCTTTCTTGTCGTTTGCCTTCTTTTTCTTCGCCGCCATGCTTGCGGGAAGCGGAGCGATGAGCATGTGCATGTTGCGGCCTTCCATCTGCGGCATGTTTTGTGTGCTTTTGCATTTAGCAACCAAAC
>OLOW01000749.1_pt1 | contig 22248 bp, 20 predicted proteins | sample 1672801 | NCBI WGS metagenome assembly OLOW01 (sample SAMEA3136725, study PRJEB25190) | human gut metagenome | biome: human gut; feature: human-associated habitat; material: faeces | place: Austria | collected 2013 | reverse complement strand
GAATCTAGCGGCATTCAGACAGCTACAGGAGTGGAAGCGGAACAGCATCTTCCTGATGCAGTTCGTGTCTGGTCATGTTTATACCGGCCCTGGACTGTGAAAGACATTCTTTGTATTTGCGATCTTCGAGAGTAAGATGTTTTTGATTACCGGGAATATATTTGCTCATGCTAGTTCTCCTTCTACTGCTGTCAGAAGGCCAACATGAGCATACCATTTATGATATGAAAGATTAAACTCCACTTGTGCAGAAGAGAATTCCACTGTATAAATGGATGGTAGAATTAAACTTTGCAATTTTCATCATAAAGGAAAGCAGGACAGCTGCTTTACATTATTCAGACCGTGTGATATACTATATAAAATTCGACAATTGTCACGGATATCTGATGACAGGCGTTTGTCAGGAGTTTTGTATACAGAGAATACAGACTGCGCGTTGGCGGGATATTGCCGATGCGCAGTCTTTTTTAGTGATGCAGTTGAGGAGAGAAACAGGTATATGGGGATAGCTCGGAAAAAAAAGAAGAAAACATTGAAGGCAAAAATGCTTGGCATATTGACGATGTGTGCGATGACAAGCCTTCTGGCTGCGGTAATTGTATCCTATATGGAACTGAGAATGATACAGAATGACAGTATAGAGGATAACATGAAAATGTATCTGGATCAGATTACGAAGAATACGGATGAAGCCTATTATGATATGATCAGTATTATAAACTATATGGGACCGGGCGGTCTGATCGGAAATGTAACGGACAGTTATCTTGATGCTGTGGATAATTTTGACAGGTTTGTTGAACAGAGATCCCTTAGACAAGAACTTTTGGGATTAGGATATGTCAACACAAAACTGGTAGGCGCTACCTATTATGACAAGGAAGAGAAAAAGGAACTTATCAGCGGTATGAATGTCAGAACACTGGACGGAAGACAGAACGCATTGCCTAAGGTTGTGAAGTGTGCGGGAAATGTTATAAAATGTTTGATTCATTTACTCAAGACAACCGTTTGGCTATCTCTCGTTTTTACTGCTTTTGGTTTGTTTAAACCGTTCTTTAAATGTAAAGAAATTTTCGAGAATCGTATGTGTTTCACTGTTTAGTTATCAAGGTTTGTTGTGTCTGTCTCTCAGACAGCTCGTTTATTTTATCTCATCTCTTTTTGTTTGTCAAGCACTTTTTTAAGTTTTTTTCAAACATTTTTGAGTTAAGATTTTGTTGTCGTTTCGTTGACGACTTGGATACTTTATCATATCTTCTGTCTTTTGTCAACTACTTTTTTATTTTTCTGAAAGCAGATGTATTTATCTGTTTCTTAAAAACAATTTGTTCCTAACAACTCTGATAGAATAGCATTTTTCCCATTAGCTGTCAACATGTTTTTTACATAAATTTCATTTTTTTCTGAAAAACGTATTTTTTCGCCAAAAGCCGCATTTCACAGACATGGTCACCACCTGTATCCTGGTGCTTTTCCGTCTGCAAAATGCGGTTTCTTTTACTCACCATAAAATATTCCTGTAAAAATACGGATAAAAATATTTTTATCATAAAGAAAATCCAGTACTGTATCACCCCGGATCAGTCCCAGACCCTTTTGCCCTATTTCCGTGTTGCATAAAATCGTAAGTACCAGCATTCCGACCCATACAAAAACAATACACTTCATGCCTCCTACTACGGCGCCGGCTATTTTGTTGATCCCACGGATGACCGGCAATCTTGCCAGGAGATCCATGGCATACGCCAACACATGGATCAGGATTGAGGAAAGTATGTATGATACCAAAAAAGAAAGACAGTTCACTGCTACATTGGCCAGATATCCGGAAATATACCCTGCAAATGTATTAACCGCCAGATATTGATACACCAATGCCGTATTATTTTCTGTTATCCCCTTCTGGAGGAGATCCGGAATATCCATACTGCTGATCAACGCCTTCTGTTCCTCCTCATCCATGGTTTCTTTTCCATCTGCCAGAGAATCCACAAATGATCCGCTGGCAGTCTGGATTTTTTCATAAACAGACGTATTCTCACGTATGAACTGATTCACATAAGGATTGATCAGCCATACCAGAGCAACGGAGATCAGAACAAGCAATGCAGATACTACTTCTTTTACAAAGCCATGCCTGTATCCATCCACCATGGAAAAGGCAAGCAGGACCAGCACAGCCAGTCCAAGCCATGTCCAGTTCATATCTGCCCCCTTAACTGAATTTTATGGTGCTGACGCCTGTATCCAGTACCATAAGATATTTATTCCATCCGATCTTAAAGAAATCCCGGATCGTTCCATCTACATTTCCGGCATATTTCTGTACGCCACGGTTGTTCATCACGCAGATCTGCGAGCTGTTATACATGATGATATTATCTCCGCTCATTTTTATAGTCGTATATGGAATATTGAAATTTTTACGGAATTTCAGCTGTCCGCTCATACTATAGACTTCCATTGTATACAGATCATCTTTATTATTGTTTTTAAATACCAGGCCAATCCTGTCATCACTGAAAAATGTACTTACGATCTCCTGTTTTACATTGACTGTTTTGCTTTCTTTGGGAATCTGGCTTCCCTGGTAAGTAGAAAATCCATCATCTCGCAAAGCAATATACTTACTGTCACTGATACATTCCACCTGCGGGATCACTACATTCTCATAGGTATAACCACTTACGATCCGATCATCCTCATTCTGCCCTACATCCCCATAATTATAAAATGCCACATAGCTGGTAGTCTTGCTTCCATCAACATACTGGAATGTTACCATCATCACTCCGTTATCAGACACTGCTACATCCATGGGATATCCCGGATCATCGATCTTAGTCAGATTTTCCGCGACCAGACTGCCATCCGGATTATAAAAATTGATCCAGGTATTATCATCATTGTCCAGGATCACTGCAACCATTCCATTCGATGCGATCCGCACTTTTACAATAGCATAAGATGTTGTTACAGTTCCGGTCACACCTTTTTTGTCGCAGATATAAAGCGATGTTCCCTCGCTGTCTGCAACAACCGCCCTGCTTCCATTCACATCTGCAATAGGATTCTGCATTGTATAGGTTTCATTCCAGATCGTATTCATGCTGTTGTCCACAACAGATACTCCATCCGGACTGTATCTCAGGATATCTCCATCCATGTCCACATACTGTGTGGACACAACATCTTCCTGTTCGCTTGTATTTAATACTTTATAGCTGTGATAGCTTCTTTTTTCTGCATAGAGAAAAACCAGGCAGACTGCAGTAGCGATCACTGCCGCTGTGATCACCTTTTTCCCCTTTCTTGAAATCCTTCGGCGATGAGAAGTTCTCCCGTAGTGAGCGCCTTCCTGTGCAGCATGTTCCTGTGCAAGCCTGGCTTTTTGCCTCATCAGCTTTTTACGCTTTTGTTTTTTCTGTATTTTTTTTATGATATTCACAACTGTATCCCTTACCTTAAGTATTTTATTTTGTAATTGGTTTTCCAGTTATTATAGCACACTCCATCAGGGTAGTACAATTACCTGCCCGGGATAAATGATCTCATTGGCAGAAATTCCGTTTAATGCACAGATCTGTTCCATCGCCGCTACAGTGCCATAGCGGTTCAGACTGATCTGATACAAGGTGTCTCCCGGGCGGATCACATAAGTTTCTCCAGGATTTCCTGCAGCCGCTGAAGTCTCTTCTGTTTTATTATCTTTTTTTTGCGTTGCTTCTGAAACAGACTGTTTTTTTGAACTTCGAGGTTCCGGTGTTATTGAGATTTTTTCTCTTTTCTGCGTGGTTTCCGTCGGGACCGGAGTTCCCCGCACAGCTTCCTGCGTCTGTACCGGTTTTTGTGTTTGCACCGGTTTCTGCGTCTGCACTGCCTTTGGCGAAATCGATACACTCTGCACCGGTTCTGTTACTGCAGGTGTTATCTGCACCACCGAAGCAGAAGCAGCGCGATAATCTTCCGGAACCTCTGTTTTTTTCTGCTGATTCCGATAAAAGCCCACTCCAGCCACAAGAACTGCCAGTGCCAGACACACCGTAGCCGCATAAGAAAAAGCAGAAGTTTTCTCTTCTCCCCGTTCCTCCGGATTTTTACTGTCTATGATCTTTCTGAAATTTCTGACAGCCCTGTCCTCCACTTTCTCGGATGCTTCTCCGCCCTCTTTCTGGCTGCGTTCGATCATATACGTCTGCATCTGAGAATTTTTCTCATAATAAATATAATACCCGCTCAGTTTTGCCATCATGCCGCCATCATAACGGAAAAAGGCATCCTCCCGTTCTCCAGGATCCATCAGCATCAGGATCTTTTCCCCTCCGAAATGTCTGAGATGTACTTTCACAAAAAGCTCCGTGATCTCCATTGCTATCTGAGGCTGTGCAAAAAACCATCCCACGATCTCCTGCTCCGGAAAATACTGATCCTTATCCTCCTGCAGTTTCTGCCAGAGTTTTTCCGAAAAGTCAATATGTTCTGCCGCAGCCTCCATGCCGTCTGCTGCAATGGCACCTTTTATAAAAATACAGGTCATATCTGCAGTCCATTGAATTTCACCTGTAAGTACCGCCACACTTCCCTGGCCTTCCGGCTTTTCATCTTCTGCCAGGCTGCAGAGAAATGTGTATACATAATCTTCTATATAAATCCTGTAATCTCCGTTCGCCAGCCCGATCTGCCTTACATTTCTAGGCATGGAAAACGATTCCTGTGCGGCTTCCTGTTCTGTTGTGTCCTCCTTATAAATGACTTCTATCATCTCATATCACTCCTTCTGTCCAAGCATAGCACAGTAAAAATGCGGATTTTAGCAGAATGTAAGAGTCTGTCCACAGAATTTAGCGACAGATTCCGCACCATGCATATTTTTCCTTTTTTCAGGATATGATAGAGTGAAAAAAGAATCGAGGTTTCTCATGGCTTTTTACATTGATGCCGGAAAAAGCGGTTCATCCGGCGAGATTGCTTATCTTCTGAAAAAATGCATTCTTCACTGTCCTAAAAAGTGGACTGAGATCGTGTTTTTATGCATTGGCAGTGATCGTGTTACCGGAGATTGTTTAGGCCCATATATCGGACACCTTCTTCATCCTCATGAAACCGGACATATTTTTGTCTACGGCACTCTTTCCTGCCCGGTCCATGCCCTGAACCTGAAAAAAACTTCATCGCTTATCACAAGGCTTCATCCACACGCCCTTGTGATCGCCATAGACGCTTCTCTTGGACAAAAAAAACACCTGGGCTATGTGACCATTGGAAATGGTGCACTTTACCCAGGTGCTGGTGTTCAGAAAGATCTTCCACCTGTAGGGGACATCCATATCACCGGCATTGTAAATACTGCCGGAATCATGGAGCAGCTTACCCTGCAGACTACCCGGCTCTCCACCGTGGTAGCACTTGCAGATGTGATCGCCTGCGGGATCCTTAAGATACTTCCTGCAGAAACAGACTTATCCCCTGTTGATCTTGATTATGCGAACTCCTTGATCTGCTTATAGATACCCTCTGCATCGAGACCGTATTTATGAAGAAGCTCTAATGCCGGACCGGACTCACCGAATACATCATGGATTCCGATACGTTTAACCGGTACCGGTGCCTTCTCAGCCAGGCACTCGCATACAGCTCCGCCAAGACCGCCGATGATGGAATGCTCCTCAACAGTTACAACCTTGCCGGTTTCTTTGGCAGCTGCAACAACAAGGTCCTCATCCAGAGGCTTGATGGTATGGATATTGATCACTTTTGCATCGATTCCGTCTGCTGCAAGCTTCTCAGCTGCTTCAAGAGCCGGTGCAACGCAAAGTCCGTTTGCGATGATGGTAAGATCTTTTCCCTCGCGGAGAACGATGCCCTTACCAAGCTCAAATTTATAATCCGGTCTGTCATTGATAACCGGAACAGCAAGACGTCCGAATCTCATGTATACCGGTCCCTGATGCTCGTAAGCAGCAGCAACCATAGCTTTTGCTTCGATATCATCAGAAGGACTTGCAACGACCATGCCCGGAATCACTCTCATCAGGGCAAAATCCTCCAGGCACTGATGTGTGGCGCCGTCTTCACCTACAGAAATACCGCCGTGAGTTGCTCCGATCTTTACATTCAGCTTCGGATATCCGATGGAGTTACGAACCTGCTCATAAGCACGTCCTGCTGCAAACATTGCAAAAGTACTTGCAAAGGGAACCTTACCTGTGGAAGCGATTCCTGCTGCAATACCCATCATGTTGCACTCTGCGATACCGCAGTCAATGTGACGCTCCGGGAATTCTTTTTTAAACATACCTGTCTGTGTAGCTGCAGCAAGGTCAGCGTCAAGAACGATAAGATCCTCGTGTTTTTTTCCTAATTCTATGAGGGCACTGCCGTAGCTTGCTCTCGTTGCGATTTTCTTTACTTCTGACATAATGCTTCACCTACCTTCTCCAGATCTTCCATTGCCTGTGCATACTGCTCGTCATTCGGAGCTTTTCCGTGCCAGCCTACTGCGTTCTCCATGTAGGAAACGCCTTTACCTTTTACTGTTTTCATGATGATAGCTGTCGGCATACCCTTTGTAGCTCTTGCCTCATCAAAAGCAGCCTTCAGCTGATCCATATCGTTGCCGTCCGCAACATTGATCACATGGAAATTGAAAGCTTCAAATTTCTTGTCGATCGGATACGGGGAGCATACATCTGCAATGTCACCATCGATCTGAAGTCCATTGTTATCTACGATCACAACCAGGTTGTCCAGTTTACGGAAGCCTGCGAACATAGCTGCCTCCCACACCTGGCCTTCCTCGATCTCACCATCACCCAGCAATGTATATACTCGATAGTCATCATTACTGAGTTTGGCAGAAAGAGCCATACCTGCTGCTGCAGAGATTCCCTGACCAAGAGAACCACTGGACATATCAACGCCCGGAATATGCTTCATATCCGGATGTCCCTGAAGATAGGAGCCCAGATGACGAAGTGTTTTCAGATCCTCTTTTGGAAAATATCCTCTCTCTGCAAGTACAGAATAGAGTCCCGGTGCTGTATGTCCTTTGGAAAGGACAAAACGGTCACGGTCTGCCTTCTTAGGATCCTTCGGATCGATGTTCATCTCTTCAAAATATAAATAGGTGAACACGTCTGCTGCAGAAAGGGATCCGCCCGGATGGCCGGCCTTTGCTGCATGGACTGCTGTTACGATATCCTTGCGGACTTCGTTGGCAACTTTCTGAAGTTCTAACTTATCCATGTTATTAATGTCTCCTTTTTAGTGCCCTGCTGTTCACAGGGAATTTGTATATAAAAGAGGTTTCGATCACTCACCGAATACTGCCTTGTAATCAGCCTGAAATTTAGCGATACCTGCATCTGTCAGCGGATGATGTGTCATCTGCTCAATTACCTTGAACGGTACCGTAGCGATATCTGCGCCTGCAAGTGCACATGCAGTTACATGCATTGGATGACGAACGCTTGCTGCGATGATCTCTGTCGGGATATCTGCAACTGCAAACATCTCAGCGATCTGCTGGATCAGCTCAACGCCATCTGTGGAGATGTCATCCAGTCTTCCAAGGAACGGAGATACATATGTAGCACCTGCTCTTGCTGCAAGAAGTGCCTGGTTAGCAGAAAAGATCAGAGTAACGTTTGTCTTGATCCCCTCAGAGGAAAGAACCTTAACTGCCTTCAGTCCCTCTGTTGTCATAGGAATCTTAACAACCATGTTCGGATGGATGGCTGCGATCTCACGTCCCTCACGGATCATTCCCTCAGCATCTGTTGTGGTAGCTTTAACCTCACCGCTGATCGGTCCGTCAACGATCGTTGTGATCTCTTTGATCACCTCGTTGAAGTCTCTTCCTTCTTTGGCGATCAGAGACGGGTTTGTTGTAACTCCACAGATAACTCCCATGTCATTTGCTTCTCTGATATCCTCTACTTTAGCTGTGTCGATAAAAAATTTCATTGTTTTTTCCTCCTGTTTACGTTCGTTCTTTTTCTTGATGATTCCATTATAACAAACTCATTGTGAGGGTCAAGACACTACTTTTTTATTAATAAATATTTTATTAATAAAATAACGTTTTATTAATAGTGCCTGTCAATTTTTTCACCCAAAACAGCTTCTTTCCATTTTCCTCAATTCGAATATCGCCGTAATTATCGTAGCTAACAAGGTTTCTATTCAAATGTGTCATGGAAACTCTCTCTATATATTATTATTAATAATTTTTGCGCCATTATTTATTTTTCTGTTCATCAGACTGGTTTCTGTCCAGTCTTGCATACCCCGTCGTGCGGCGCTTGATCAGCTTCGGGGTATATTCGATATTATACAGGCTGGCAGGTCTTTCATCCAGGTAAAATTTATCATTCATGTCGATCTTACGGATGATGATGTCACAGGCATCTCTTCCCTTCAGCGCAACAAAATGATCAATGGTTGTCAGGGAGATCCTGCGGATGCCGGAATAAAAAATATTGTCGCACCCTATGACAGAAACATCCTTCGGAACGTGTATCCTCATTTCATGCAGCGCATCAATGGCGCCTATGGCCATCATGTCATTCTGTCCTGCGATAGCCGTAAATTTCTGTCCTTCCTGGAGAAGCTCCATGGTCAGCTCGTAGCCCATGGCATACTCGGAATCCATCCGCGGGATCTTTCTGTCATTGGACTCATCTGCCGCCTTGATGAGCACATGATCCTTTTTTCCCTCTTTTTCAAACTCGCGGACAAAGCCCTCCACACGCTTGGATCGCTGCCACTGCCGTCTGGTAAGTGGCGGCGTGATAAATGCCACATCCGTGTGCCCCAGATCAAGAAGATGTCTGGCCATCAGCCTTCCTACCACTGTGTTGTCCTGATTGATAGCATCTACCGTGGTTGTTTTTTCCTTGTTGCTGATGATGACCAGCGGTGTTTCTTTTGCAATCTTTTCTACCTGATGCTGGAAATCCGGATGAGGATTGCAGGTATAGATGATCCCTGCCGGCCGCATGGTCTGCATCATACGGAGATATTTTTCTTCCAACCCCGCATCGCGCTGGGTGTTGCAGATAAATACCCCATATCCCTGCTCATTGGCCACAGCCTCGATTCCCTGAAGCAGCAGTACATAATAGGGACTGGTGAGTGTGGGACAGAAAACAACGATCAGCTTTTCTTTTCTGTCAGCTTTGTGTTTCCGACGTCCGGGAAGCTCATAGCCAAGCTCTCTGGCCGCCTGCTCCACCCGCTCCACAGTTTCTCTCGAAAAAGAAACATTATATTTCCGGTTCAGCACCATGGATACCGTTGCCTGGGAAACTCCTGCGCGTGCTGCCACATCCGATGAGGTTGCTTTCTTTTTTGCCACCAGTCTCACCTCCTTTATAATCTGGGGAAATTTCCTGGCTGCTTATCACTTTTTGCAATCCCTCAGGGAATTTTTTACCTGATCCGGTTAAAGCTCCACTCTTCCTTCCAATGCCCGGAGAAGTGTCACCTCATCAATATACTCCAGATCACCGCCCACCGGAACTCCGCTGGCGATACGGCTTACTTTGATCCCGGTCGGTTTGATCAGCTTACTGATGTACATAGCTGTCGTTTCACCTTCAAGACTGGAATTAGTTGCCACAATAACTTCCTTTACATCCCCCTGAAGGCGCTTCATCAGTTCCTTCAGTTTGATATCATCCGGCCCGATCCCAAGCATCGGGGAGATCGCACCATGAAGTACATGATATACACCGTCAAATTTACCTGTTTTCTCATATGCTGCCAGATCCCTGGTATTCTCAACCACCATGATCGTGCTGTGATCCCTTTTGGGATTGGCGCAGATCGGACAAAGCTCCTGATCTGTCAGCGTGTAACAGCACTTACAGTACTGAACATTCTGCCTTGCATCGGTAATGGAGGCGGTCAGCTGCTCCACCTGGTCCTTCGGCATATTCATGATATGAAATGCAAGACGCTGGGCAGATTTGGCTCCGATCCCCGGAAGATGGGAAAGCTGCTCAATAAGTTTATTGATATGGCTGCTGTAATATTCCATCAGAAAGGAAGACCTCCGCCAAGACCGCCAAGGCCGCCTGTGAGTTTGGACATCACTGCTGCTGACTCGGACTCAACCTGACGGAGCGCCTCATTTGTTGCTGCCGCGATCATGTCCTCAAGCATCTCGATATCATCCGGATCTACCGCTTCCTCGGAAAGTGTGACCTTTGTTATTTCACGTTTACCGGAAACTGTAACGGAAACAGCTCCGCCGCCTACTGTTGCTGTAAACTCTTTTTCCTCAAGAGCTTTCTGGTTTTCTTCCATCTGACGCTGCATTTTCTGCGCCTGTTTCATAAGATTATTCATGTTTCCCGGCATACCCATGCCAGGAAATCCACCTCTTTTTGCCATAATACTTTCCTCCTGTTTTTTGTTTACGGATTTATGACTCCTCATCCGGGTCTTCTTCCACTACGATATCCATGTGGATATTCTCCCGAAGTGCATCGTCTACTGTGATCTGCGCGAGATTGGTGTGCTGATGTTTGTTGGCTACCAGCATATGTATCTCCACGCTTTTGCCTGTCCGGGCAGCAATAATGTCCTGAAGCTCTTTCTTCGCCTCCGGATTGTCTACATAATTCATCCCCAGAAAATCCTGGAATTCCACATAAAGGATGGGATCTCCTGTTTCTCCGTTATACTTGGGGACTGCACGCTGCAGGGACTGCTTGAAAAGTCCGGTAGTCTGACCCACGATGGCACGCCAGCCTGCCACGATCTTCTGAAGATCCTCAGGAGCTGCCTTCTGTGGTTTCTGCTGCTGTACCGTTGCTGTACCGGTCACTGCCGCCCCCGGTTCCCCGGCTCCACCGGCCTCGCTCTCCCGAACGATCACCTGCTGCACAGGCCGTTCCTCCATCTGCTTTTCCAGGACACGAAGCCTGTCAAGAACAGAGTCCAGATTTGTCTCCATGGCCGGTCTGCACAGCTTGATCAGTGCGATTTCCACCAATACACGCTTCTGGCTTGCAAAACGGATCTGATTGGACAGATCGGAAAAAATACGAATGTAACGCATCAGCGTCTCCACATCTGTCATCCCGCTCTCTTCCTTCAGAAGCTTCAGATTCTCAGAAGAAACATCAATGGCTTCCTCCGGATTTTCGGAAGTCTTCACAAGCAGAAGATTTCGCATATACCAGGTAAAATCTGATACAAACTGTCCCAGCTCCCGGCCGCCTGTGATCAGGTCCTCCAGCACATGGATGGAACCTGTCACATCGCCGGAAAGAACCTTTCGGAGAAGTCTGCTGAATACCTCTGTATCCACAGCTCCCAGAACATCCAGGACTTTATCATAAGTAAGCACCTGTCCCAGATAAAAGGAAATACACTGATCCAGAAGACTCAGGGCATCTCGCATGGACCCGTCGCCTTTTTTTGCCACATAGCGTACAGCCTTCTCCTCTGCTTCCACCCCTTCTGCTGTCAGAAGCTCGGAAAGTCTGGCAGCAATGGTATCAATGGATATCCGGTGAAAGTCATAGCGCTGACATCTGGACAGTATTGTGATCGGTATCTTGTGGGCCTCTGTAGTCGCCAAGATAAAAATAACATAAGAAGGCGGCTCCTCCAATGTTTTCAGAAGAGCATTAAATGCACCTGTTGAGAGCATATGCACCTCATCGATGATATAAACCTTGTATTTACCCTCTGTTGGACGATAAGCCACTTCCTCACGGATCTCACGGATGTTATCAACACCGTTGTTGGAGGCTGCATCGATTTCGATCACATTCATGGCAGTTCCCGCCTGAATGGCCTTGCACATGGCACATTCATTGCAGGGGCTGCCATTTACAGGATGTTCACAGTTTACTGCCTTCGCCAGGATCTTTGCAACCGTAGTTTTTCCGGTACCACGCGTTCCGCAGAACAGGTATGCGTGTCCGATACGGTTCGCCTTGATCTGGTTGGTCAGTGTTGTCACAATATGATCCTGTCCTTTTACATCGTCAAAATTGTCGGGACGAAATTTACGGTAAAGAGCAGTATAACTCATAAAACTCTCCTTCTCTTCGCCACAGTCGCCGCGGAAAGACTCCCGCGGCGGCCAGATGACTCATAATTCATTAATCGCCAAAACTGATTCCGATCTGTTTGGCTGCTTTTACAAGCTGATCCTTTGGAGATACCATCTTCAGCTTGCCTGCGCATTCAGCAAGAGGAACCCTCTTGATCTTGCCGTTGATGACACCGATCATAACACCGTATTCCTCATCCATGATCGCCTGCGCTGCACCGGCACCGATCCTTGTGGAAAGAACGCGGTCATATGCACATGGCTCTCCGCCTCGCTGCATATGTCCCGGAACTGTGATACGTACCTCACTTCCGGTCACCTGCTGGATCTGGTCTGCGATCTCATAGGATACAGACGGATATTTCTTCGCTCTTTCCGCAAGCTTTTCTTTGTATTTTTTCTTCGGAAGCTCTGCATCTTCTTTTGAGATAGCTCCCTCAGCTACTGCAAGAATGGTAAAACGCTTGCCTGCCTTGTTACGCTTCTGGATGGCTTCTACAACCTTATTGATATCGTATGGGATCTCCGGGATCAGGATCACATCTGCTCCGCCTGCAACACCGGCATTCAGTGTAAGGCTTCCGACCTTATGTCCCATGATTTCAACAATAAATACACGTCCATGAGATGCAGCTGTTGTATGGATGCAGTCAATGGCATTTGTTGCGATCTCCAGAGCGCTCTGGAAGCCAAAGGTCATATCTGTACCCCAGATATCATTATCAATGGTCTTCGGAAGATGGATGATATTCAGGCCTTCCTCGCGGAGAAGATTGGCGGTTTTCTGCGTTCCGTTTCCGCCGAGGATCACAAGACAGTCAAGACAGAGCTTATAGTAAGTCTGTTTCATGGCCTCAACCTTATCCAGTCCCTTCTCATCCGGAACCCGCATCAGTTTGAATGGCTGTCTGGATGTTCCGAGAATAGTTCCGCCCTGAGTCAGGATTCCGGAAAAGTCCCTGGCTGTAAGCATACGGTATTTCCCGTAGATCAGTCCCTTATATCCGTCATCAAATCCATAAACCTCAAGGTTCTCAACGCTGTTGCTCAGACCCTTTACAACGCCTCTCATGGTTGCGTTCAGTGCCTGACAGTCACCACCGCTTGTCAGCAGACCGATTCTTTTAATCATAGCGTCCTCCATTCTGTGCCCTCTTATGTGCACATTTTATTTGTTGCTGTCTGCATATAAGACAGATATTCCACCTGACGTATTTCTGCAGAACAACTACTGTATCCTCTCTTTTCACAGAGTTTTACACAATATAATATTATAAAGCATTTTCAGGCAGTGTACAATAGCCAAAAAAGCACGAAAACAGCGAGTGTATTGATTGACTTTACCTGTATCTCATCGTAAAATAAAATTATCAGTAACTTTCGTATGTTTACAGAAAATTTTCGCCAAGAAAGGAGCGTCCTATGAAAAAAATCCTCAAAAAACTATCCTGCGCTTTATTAGCCGCAGCCATGGTATGCGCCATGACTCCTCTCGCCGCCAGTGCAGCGATCAATTATTCCAAAACCCGGATCGTTTATATGCCCACATCCGGAAAGGACCTGGGATACGATGAGATCTCGATCAGCAATATTCCTGCTAAACAGAACATTCTCAAATCCAATGTTAAAGTAGTCAGCGGAGGATCTGTGATCGCACTGGATTACTTCGGTTCCAGCAGCTTCAAAAGTACCACGGAGGCTTTCCGCAAGGGTGCAAAACCGTACACTCACTCCGATCATTTCTACAATATCGGTTTTGCCGTTAAAAAGCCCGGAACCGGAAAGATTTCCTTCAAAGTCGGAAACAAAACCTATACTTCCACCATCAAGGTGCTTCGTTATGTCAACCCGTTGAAATCCGTCTCCATCACAGGTGTAAAAGGCAATCTTGCCGGAAAATTCAAAAGATCCGGCCATAACGCCTTTCGTTACGCCAACAAGGCACAGAAGAATGCTGTCATGAAATGCACCGCTGCAAATGGCTGGAAGATCACAGGCGTTTCTTTCAACAACAACCGGACCCATACACAGTATAGTACCAATTACAACGCCCCTAACAGCGGGGCTTCTTCTTCCACGCTCCGTATCGGAAACCTTTCCGCGAAGCAGTCCGCCTATATCAGCTTCACCCTTCGCAACACCAAAAACGGGGCGGTACAGTACTGTACACTTAATATGAACTGATTTATTTCGGTCTGTACCTTGACAAATCCGGTTTCAGAGTCTATAATTAAATTCCGCGCAGCCGGGGAGATAGCGGTGCCCTGTACCTGCAATCCGCTACAGCAGGGGTGATGCCAATCTGAGGTTTGTCTCCTGTGGAGCTGCCCTTTATAAGTGGCGTTGACGTTTGGGTCTCACGCAACAGGAATCTGTGAACCGTGTCAGGGCAGGAATGCAGCAGCACTAAGCAGAAGCTCTTGTGTGCCGTGAGGGTGCCTGGGCTGAGTTAACTGTAAAGGTAACGTCTGTGAGACCATTCCGAGGTGCGGCGCGCGTAAAAAAGGTTATAATATATGATCTCTATATAAACAGCATTCCCGCCGGGTCTGTCATTTATGACTGATCCGGCGGGATTTTTTGTACTATTATTTTATTTACAATATCCGGCAACTACCTGATTGATCAGCTTGCCGTCTGCCTTTCCCTTCAGATCTCCCATAACTGCCTTCATGATCTGGCCTTTATTTCCTGTTGCCAGAACATCTGCAAATTTCTCCTCGATATAAGCCTTGATCTCTGCTTCATCCATCTGCTTCGGAGCATATTTCGCAATGATATCATATCTTGCCTGATACTCCTCTTTCAGATCTGTACGTTCTGCAGGGCAGGTGTCGATCTGCTCTTTTGCTGTTTTCAGCTCTTTCAGGATAACTTTGTCTACAAGCTCTCCTTTGATGTCATCACGGCATCCCTCATCAATGGCAGCTTTTTTTACTGCTGCGATCAGTGCGGAAACTGCTTCCTTTGTTACCTTATCTTTGGCCTTCATTGCTGCTACCATGTCTTTTCTTAAAGCTTCAAGTTCCATTTTTTGTTCCTCCATTTTCTGTCGTTCCTGTATCAACGACTTTCGTTTGACCTGAATGGATTTTCTGTCTGTAATAGTGAAATCCATTTATGATTTTATTTTGATATTTTCACAGGATTATGTCAAGAGTAAATCTCCCGGGACTTTTCGTTCTGTTCCGCTCTCTCTGACTGTGTCTGCCCGGCAAGGCGCTCTGCTTCCTGCTTCTTCAGGATTTTTGCCTGCTTCTTTTTCTCCCGCAGTTCCCTGAAAAATGTGGAAAGCATTTCGGAGCATTCCTCTTCCAATACCCCTTCTGTGATCTTTACCTGATGATTAAAGCCTTCGATCTGAAGAAGATTCATCACAGATCCGGCACAGCCTGCTTTCGGGTTCATACAGCCGATCACCACCTCATCGATCCTAGATTGTACCAGTGCACCGGAACACATCTGACAAGGCTCCAGCGTTACATACATGGTGCATCCCTCCAGACGCCAGTCTCCCAGCTTTTTACTTGCCTTTCGGATAGCATTAAGCTCTGCATGAGATAAGGTATTTTTATCTGTATTGCGGCGATTGTAGCCTCTGGCTATGATCTTTCCCGCATGCACGATCACGCAGCCGATCGGCACTTCCTCCAATGCACGGGCCTTTTTTGCCTGGCGGATTGCCTCTTTCATAAAACGTTCCTGATCTGTCACGTTTTTACTCCTCCTGTAACTTCACATTCCGGAAAAAGCTCCGGGATTCTATCTGTTCATACTAAGACTGCTCTCAGCCTTCTGTCCGTTCGATTATAACTTTTCAAATATTCCATGTCAATCTGCTGCAAAACAGATATTCGCACACAGCCAAAAACGCCACAGAAATTTCCACACTAATTTCTGCAGCGTTTTCTTATTGTATAACAGAAAAACGCAGACAACGGAAGCTCTCGCGAACTCCATTGTCTGCGTCAATGAATGCATTATATCTGCTTTTTTCCGGAAAGTCAAGCAGCCAGATTATTTGTGAAGGGACTCACCATTGGTAGCGATCACATCTTTATACCAATAGAAGAATTTTTTCTTATAACGGTTCAGTGTACCTGTTCCATCGTCGTTGCGGTCCACGTAGATGTAGCCGTAGCGTTTTTTCAGCTCTGCTGTAGATGCACTGACAAGGTCAATGCAGCCCCAGGAGGTGTAGCCCATAAATTATATGTTTTTTTCTTCCATGAGCAAGTCCCCATCTCTGCTTACTGCTTTTCGCAGCTCCGCAGGAAACTTACTTGATTCGGTTAAAAAGGCTTGCAGCTTTTTTCGGGGGAGAGTATGCTTGTAGTATCATAAATAAGAGAAACAAGGGGATTTTCCTATGAAAATATGTGGATTTAACAAAACAACCCTGCTGGATTATCCGGGAAGGGTAGCCTGTACCATATTCTTAGGCGGCTGCAACTTCCGCTGCCCATTCTGCCAGAATGGAGCTCTTGTCGTGGAGCCTGACACCCAGCCTGAATATTCCCAGGAGGAAATCCTGGCTTTTCTAAAAAAAAGAAAGGGGATTCTCGATGGCGTCTGTATTTCCGGCGGTGAACCCACACTTGCACCGGAGCTGCCGGAATTTCTCAGCAGGATCAGGGAGCTGGGCTATGATGTGAAGCTCGATACCAACGGTTCCCGCCCCTCCGTGGTAAAAAATCTCGCAGCAGCTGACCTGATCAACAAGGTTGCCATGGATATCAAGGCCTGTCCTTCCAACTATCCTGTGCTTACCGGTGTACATGCTGATCTGGATGGGATCCGGGAAACTGCCGGATGGCTGCTGGACGGACACCTTGATTATGAATTTCGTACAACAGTTGTGAGGGAACTTCATTCCGAAAAAGATTTTCAGGAGATCAGCCGGTGGTTAAGCGGTGCAAAAGCTTATTATCTCCAGGCTTACCGGGATTCCGACGGAGTTCTGATACCGGGATTCTCTGCCTGCTCCGAGGAAGAAATGAAAAACTACCGGGATATCCTGTCTCAGACGATCCCGGTAGTAGAAATTCGTGGTATGGAGCTGTGATCTGCGGATTTGCAAAACTGTTTGTTTATCTGCATGGATGCCGAAATTTTTCTGATCAGATGTTAATAAAACAGTACCAGTATCCTCCCTTTCCGCCTGGGATATGAATATCCGGACATTCCTTAAAGTAGGGAAAGCCAAACATATTGGCCATAAACCGTTCCTGCTGGCTGTATCCACCGGGTACTCCCAGTATGTACTGTCCCCGGGGATTTCTGCACAGCAGAAGATGGCCGAAATTCTGGTATCCGTACATGACAAAACGGTTGCTGCAGAAGCAGCCGTTTTTTCTGCATAAGGCACTGCAGTCCGATGGTCTGATCTTGCGGCAGTCTGTGAAATAGCCGTCGTTAAAGGGATCATCACAGGGTATTCCCGGAAGTGGACGAGATGGCTCCGGTCGCGGTGGTTTCGGCGGATGCGGTGACGGCTGGCCTGGTCGTGGTGGTTCCGGCGGATGCGGACCGGGAGCCTGATATGAATTTCCGGTTTCCGATGTCTTTAATACATCCTCCTGAATCTCCTCCACCGTCATGATCCTGTCTGACTCCTTCTTATTTTCCTGCACTTCTGGCAAGGTTCCATCTTTTTGATTTCCTTCTTCCTTTTCTCCCCGCTCTCTGCCTTTTTTCTCCGCTGCCTTCCGAGGTTCCATTCCTGTTTTCTCCGCTGCCTTCCGAGATTCCGTTTCTTTTTTCTTCCACTCGCGGAAATTCTCCGGCCGGATCGGCTGATCATCCCATTCCGTTCCCCAGAATCCGCCGGCATCGGAGATCAGAAGCAGTCCTCCAAGCTCCTGAAGACTTTTTCCCATGCCTCCAATATCCCCTGTATCCGTCTCCAGTGCGCACTCGATCCGCTCCCGCCCTGTAACACAGCTTCCAATCAAAATACCATCCATCAGCCCTTCCTGCCGCACAAACCCATACACTCTGCACCGACTTCCAGGCTCCAGTCCAACGCAGCGCAGATGAACCTCCACACGGCATTTCCTATCTCTGGCCTCCACCCTCACATAACCGCTGCTGCTATCTTTTTTTCCTTTCCGATACTCGTACACATACGCAACAAAACGCTGATATCCAGCCAACGCACGTCCCTCCGGTATTTCGGTTTCGTTAATATATATGAAGATCGAGAGAAATCATTCCATCAACTGAAAAAAGCTCCAGGATGTACAAACATAAAAAAGACCCCCTCAACCAAGGGATTCTCAAGCTGTTAGTCGAAAGAATACGGCTATACCCGAATCAGTACACCGAAACAGAATATTAACAGACAGGTGAAGAATTAAGACGTACAGATAATTTGCGCATTTGTCAAAAAAGCATTACTATGTTAGAACATTATGCGCTTGTCAGGATTCTCCGTATATGTTACACTGTGCAGGAACAATCGTGTTACAGGGTGGCTGACCTCTAGTCCCAAAAGGATGGAGGTGGTGCTGATGAACAACAATTATTTTGACTTCAAAGATCTTATGGCTTTTGGCATGTTCATTCTAGCATTGCTTACGTTCGTATTAACGTTTTGTAAGTAATTCTTTACATAGAAAAACCACCCCAAAACTTTGGCCGAGTACAGGGTGGGATTTTCTAATCTTCTCTTATAAGGTCAACCCCTTGTGGGCGGTTGTTCTTTATATCTGTATTATAGCACTGCTATTTAAAGCATTCAAGAATATTTTCATCTGTAAATATAAAAAAACCCCTGGTGGTCCATGCTCGGGACATTCACCAAAGGCTTTCTCCTTTCTTTTCTCATTGAGGTAACACAGACTTACATTCTTTCATTTTTCACAGGCAAAAAAAGAACCCCTCAACCAAGGGATTCTCAAGCTGTTAGTCGAAGCGACAGGATTTGAACCTGCGACCTCTGCGTCCCGAACGCAGCGCTCTACCAAACTGAGCCACGCTTCGTTATTCTGTTTCAGTTGTTTGTGTGTTGCTCAACTGCAAGAGCTATTATATTAGAGTTTCTGTACTTTGTCAATAGAAAAAATTAAAATTTTTCAAAAAAATCGAATTTTTTCTTTTTTCCTGCTTCGGGCATGCATTTTCGCAGACCCGAAGCAGTTTTGGGAAAGGTTCTTTATAACATATCAAATATATTCAGGTGAAATATATGCTTATTTCACTGTAACTGTTACTTTTTTTGTGATTCCGTTGCTGCTTACATAGATAACAGCTTTTCCTTTTTTCACACCTTTAACAACACCTTTGCTGCTTACAGTAGCAACTTTTGTATTGCTGCTTTTGTAGGTGATCTTTGCCTTTGAAGTAGCAGCTGCCTTGATGGCTGTTGTTTTCTTTGCTTTTACACTTACAGCTGTTTTGGATGTGATCTTCAGGCTGCCTTTTTTTACTGTGATCCTGCAGGTTGCTTTGTAGCTTCCGCATTTTACTGTAATTGTAGCTGTTCCTGCTTTTTTTGCTGTTACTTTTCCGCCTGCGCTTACCACTGCAACGGATTTATTACTGCTTGTATAAGTAACTTTTCCGCTAACGCCTGTTTTTTCCACTTTGATCTGGCTTGTTCCACCCACAAATACAGTTTTCGCTGAAGCCGAAGCTTTTACAGTCGGCTTCTTGACTGTGATCTTGCAGGTTGCTTTATAATTTCCGCATTTCGCTGTGATCACAGCTGTACCTGCCGCCTTTGCAGTTACCTTTCCATTGGCGGCTACAGCTACAACAGATGGTTTACTGCTTGTATAGGTTACTTTTCCGGTAACACCTGCGGTCGTTGCTTTCAGCGTCACTGTAGCTGGAGATCCTTTTACATAAAGCGTCTTCGCTGATGCATTCAGTTTTACAGATGGCGTTTTTACAGTAAGCTTGTACTGTGCAGTTTTTCCTGCTGCAGATGTTGCTGTGATCACGGCTGTTCCTGCTGCTTTCGCAGTTACTTTTCCGTTCTCGTCCACAGATGCAACCGTTTCATTATCGGAAGCGTATGTTACATCCTTGCAATTCTCGCCTGTTGCTTCAAGCTGTCTGGAGCTTCCGATATAAAGAACTCCTGAATTTTCTTTAAAAGCAATCGTTCCATACACCAGCTGAACAGAAACATCTGCATGACCATCACTGGAAACTCTTACTGTATAGGTTTCATTTTCCGGTCTCGCTACAGTGGAATCCAGAGCAACCACTCCATCTGTAGTTACTGCATCCTGTACAAGATATGTTGTCTCTGAAGCATGTCCGACACCTGTTGTATAGAAAACAGATACCTTCGGATTTTTGTATTTATCAAGATTTGCAAGCTTAACATGGGTGCTGTCCGTAAATTCCGGAGAAACAGCCATCTCTTCTGTTGCCTGCGGTTTAACATAAATACCATCTGCAAATTCATATACATACGCGCCGTCTGCCATAATGTACGTGATCTTGTTTACGGTTTTTCCCTCAAGACCTGTATCTTTTGCAAAGGCAACCTTATACACCTTCAGCCACATCTCGTTCATATGACGCATGCCATATTTTCCGCCGTCTGTTGTTTCCAGGATCATTCCCTGAATCCCGGAGTTAACTGCAAAATCGGAATCACTCTTTGTATTGCGGAGATATTTTGTGCTGGTTTCTTTTACATCAATCTCATAATCTCCCCAGCGAGAAGATGTTTTGAGTGTTGCCTCCGCATCTGTCACAGTTGCTTTTACATTAAATTTTGTAGCACTGTATGTTCCATCTGTATTCAGTGTTTTATACTGCCCAGGCTCTACCGTCGGAGTACGTCCCAGGGTGATCCCTGCTGCTTCTGTATATACTCCGCTTTCCGGAAGTTCTCCCGCTTCTGAAAGGATCTGCGCCTCTACATACGTTTTTGCATCTGTAGCTACATTAACCTTTTTTACTCCTGCGATCTCATAGCCATTTTCTGTCAGATTCTGAACATCTGCATTTCCGAAAACAGTACTTTTTCTGGTTGTGGCAGATGTAACGGAATCATACTTGCGGCTCGTTGCATCTCCCGCATAAAATTCCTCGTATGACAGAGATGCCGTACCGTAAAGTGTTCCTGTCAGTGCCTGATGTCCATTTGCCACCTTATAATAAATATCTGTTCCCGGAATCTGTGTATATCCATCCACCGCTCCCTTTACCCAGTAATAGGAAACATTGGAAACCGTGATCGGCTGGCCTGTCAGTGTGATATTTTTTGTCATATCCACATAATTGTCGCTTGAGATCATAACCGTGTAGATCTCATCCCCGGCCCTGGCTACACTGCTTTCAAAGGTTACCACCCCATTCTCTGCCACTGCATGATCTACAACATACGTTGTCTTTTTACCATGGCCACTTCCTGTTGTGTAGTATACGGAAACCTTAGGGTTTTCATATTTGTCAAGATCATCAACTTTAACCTGGGTTGTATTTTCTTTTACAAAAGCTGCCTGAACCTTCATTCCTGCTTCAGGCTGTTTTTTCACAAGAGGAGCTTTGTCTCTGAACTCATATATATAGGAACCGTCCGGAGTAATATAAGTCACCTTTGAAATTTTTTCCCCGATAAGCCCGGATCCTGCTGAAAACGCAAGTTCGTAGGGCTGTACCCAGATTTCATAGGTATGACGAAGTCCTACCTTCTTACCACTGGCAGTTTCAAGGATCACTCCCAGTGTATTTCCGCCTACAGCAAAATCATCCTGTCTGGAATTGCGGAGATATTTTGTGCCGGCTTCTTTTACCACCAGCATATAATCGCCCCAGATCGACGGTGCCTGGATCTGGGCGGATGCATCTGTGACCGTTGCTTTTACATCGAATTTTGTTGCACTGTATGTTCCGTCTGTATTCAGTGTTTTATACTGTCCTGTTTCCTGTGACGGCGCTTCATTCAATGTAATATCTGCTGCCTCTGTATAGACACCCTCTCTCGGAAGCTTGGAAGCAGCTTTCAGCGCCTGTGCATCTACATAGGTTTCCGCGTCCACTGCAACACTTACATTCTTCACACCTTGGATCTGATATCCGGAAGAGGTCACCTCTGTGCTGTCCTCATTAGCAAAAATCTGATTTTTACTCGTTGTTGCCGAAGTGATAGCGCGATGTTAACGGACTGTACAACGATTATTGGATGCCTATGGTCGAGAACTTTT
>OLOW01000745.1_pt1 | contig 22297 bp, 18 predicted proteins | sample 1672801 | NCBI WGS metagenome assembly OLOW01 (sample SAMEA3136725, study PRJEB25190) | human gut metagenome | biome: human gut; feature: human-associated habitat; material: faeces | place: Austria | collected 2013 | reverse complement strand
AATGGACGGACTTGCGGTGGCAAAACAGATCCGTGAGACAGATTCCAAAGCATTGCTGGTGTTTCTTACCAGCTATACCAAATACATGCCAAGTGTATTTGAAGTTGTCACATTTGATTTTATTCCAAAACCAATCTCAGAAGAAAGCGCCACAAAAGTGTGGAAAAAATCCACAAAATCAGGTTTTATACCGGCGAACAAAAAGTATAGCCAAGCTGTTTTATCAACCTCATCAAAACATTTAAATACCATGAAGAAGAGATGTTATTCTATATGTGTAATATTATGGGTACTGATCACCACCTTGTCTGCTACCTCTCCCACTACATTTCATATAGCACTGAAAAAGATATATCCACATGCCACGAACGTAAGCTGGAGCCAACAAGGGAATTATTATGTGGCCTCTTTTACCCAAAATGGTTTTGAAAAAGAAGTATGGATGAACGGTAATGCCCAATGGGTAATGACTAATACCGATTTACAAACTACAGATCAACTGACACCTAACGTATATAATGATTTTACATTGAGTCCATACGCCATGTGGACTGCCACCAATGTAAATCTCATAGAATTTCCTAAACGAACCACTCTGTACGTAATTACTGTTAACCTAAACAATTCGTCGGCCACCAAACAATTATTCTACACACTGAATGGCAGGCTATTGCAAACACGTGACGTCAGTTATATCAATCCTACATTATCCCCCGGAATCTTTGAATTCTAATACTATTATGACTGAACAAATAACATTTCCGGAAAAGGGACACATCAACAATTGGCAAACGATTATAAACTAGCATTTTAAAGTAAAATAATAAAAGAATCTACATTTTCAGGGCGTTAAATTAATGTAAAAAACTGTTTCATTCCCCATCCCCCTTACCTCATTTTACTACTTTTGCGCACACTCAGCCTATAAATGTGCAAAAGTTATCATGGAACTAGAACAGAGTTTTATTGCTCTTATCGAGCAAAGTATAAAAACAAATTGGTATTTAAACGCTCTTACAGACTATAAAGGCATCACATTACAATACAGAGATGTGGCCCGTAAAATAGAGAAAATACATATCTTGCTGGAAAATGCCGGCATTGAGAAGGGAGATAAAATAGCCATCTGCGGGCGTAATAGCGCTCATTGGACAGTAACTTACCTTGCCGTCATCACCTATGGTGCCGTAGTAGTACCTATCCTACATGAATTCAAAGCCGATCAGGTACACAATATTGTAAACCACTCTGAAGCCCGCCTGTTGTTCGTAGGCGATCAGATATGGGAGAACTTGAATGAAGCAGCCATGCCTCATTTGGAAGGTATCATAGAATTGAAAGATTTCGGTGTACCCGTATCCCGTTCGGAAAAACTGGCTTATGCCCGCGACCATCTGAATGAGATATTCGGGCACAAATTCCCTTGCAGATTTCGTCCCGATGATATTTCTTATGAAAAAGAAAAATCAGAAGACCTGGCCATCATTAATTACACTTCAGGTACTACCGGATATTCCAAAGGCGTAATGCTGCCTTATCGTAGCATACTCTCCAACGTGCTCTACTGTAAAGAAAAAATAGGTCTGAAAGCAGGTGACAGCGTCGTATCCATGTTACCTTTGGGACACGTATTCGGCATGACTTTCGATTTTCTTTACGGTTTCACAGCAGGCGCCCATCTATGGTTTCTTACCCGCATGCCATCGCCCAAAATCATAGCCGAATCATTTGCGGAAATCCGCCCGCGCGTCATAGCCTGCGTGCCACTGATTGTGGAAAAAATATTCAAGAAAAATATTCTTCCCAAGGTAGACAACAAATTAGGTAAACTGCTATTACATGTTCCCATCATCAGCGATAAGATAAAAGAACTTATCAAGCAGAAGGCGATGGAAGTTTTCGGCGGAAATTTCATCGAAATCATCATCGGAGGGGCTCCTTTCAATGCCGAAGTGGAAGCCTTTCTAAAAATGATAGATTTCCCATACACCATTGCATACGGAATGACTGAATGTGGTCCCATCATCTGCCATAGTCATTGGACAGAACTGAAACTGGCATCTTGCGGAAAAGTTGCCGCACGTATGGAAGCCAAAGTACTGTCTCCTAACCCATCAGCCATTGCGGGTGAACTGGTATGCCGTGGAGCCAACCTGATGTTGGGCTATTATAAGAACGAGGAAGCGACACGGCAAGTCATTGATACTGAAGGATGGTTGCATACAGGCGATATGGCGACAATAGACGAAGACGGAAATGTTTTTATCAAAGGACGTTGCAAAAACCTGTTACTCACTTCTTCCGGACAAAACATTTATCCGGAAGAAATAGAGTCCAAGCTAAACAATATGCCATACGTGTCAGAGTCACTGATTATTCTGCAACAAGACAAACTGGTGGGCCTAATCTATCCGGATTCCGATGATGCTTTTGCTCACGGCTTGAGCCAATCAGACCTTGTACGGGTAATGGAAGAAAACCGCCTTGAACTGAACAAACAATTACCGGCATTTTCCCAAATAGCCCGCTTCAAGCTATATCCTGAGGAATTTGAAAAAACAGCCAAGAAAAGTATCAAGCGCTTCTTGTACCAAGATATAAAAGAATAAATCAAAAAAAGCTCTCTTCATAATATGAAGATGTATCAAAAGTAAAATGGCGTATCATTTTGCCAGTAGGGGCAAGGTTCGCTCGCCCAAAAATGGTTTGCTTATGCATTTGGGCAGGCAAACCCTGCCCCTACAGTTGACAACATGATAACACAATCGGATTTTTAATCCCTCCGCCCCGTATGTATAAAGCCACACATACGGTATAACTACAAAAGTTCAGATAATTCGTTCTGCAAACGTCCTGCCACTTCTTCCATAGGCACTTCGCACCCCAATTCTTTCTGTAATGAAGTAACCCCTTTATCCATGAATCCGCAAGGATGGATATAACTGAAATAGCGCAAATCCGTATTTACATTCAGCGCCAATCCATGCATTGTCACAAAATGACTGCTTCTCACTCCTATTGCACAAATTTTCCGTTCCTGCGGAGTTCCCGCGGCCAGCCATACTCCGGTCGCTCCCTTCACTCGCCCGGCTTCAATGCCATAAGATGCGCAGACCCTGATCACCGCTTCTTCCAACACATGAATATATTCCTTCAACCCCAAATGATAATCCTCCAAATTCAAGATAGGATAACAAACCAATTGTCCGGGACCATGATAAGTAATATCCCCTCCTCGATCAATATGATAAAGGGTGGCACCAATCATCTTCAATTGTGCCTCCCCCAGCAGCATATTCGTTTCCTTTCCACTCTTGCCTAATGTATAGACATGCGGATGTTCTACAAAAATAATTCTATTCTCATACGTTTTTCCCACTTGTTTAGCTTCCACCACGGCATTAAACAACTCCGTCTGCCGTTTCCAAGCCTCAGAATAGGGAACTAATCCCCAATTTTCAATTTTCATGATACCTCCCAGTTTTAAATGTAAAATAGGATAGGGTTCGCCCGATGCGTCTTTTGCATCCCTGCCAATAACCCGAAATCCAAAATGGCCATAAAAGCCGGACGCTTTCTTATTTTGTTCGTTTACATCGACATAACGTACATGGCAATGCTCCAAAGCATAACGCATCAATTGTTTCCCTATTCCCGTACCTATGGCACGCGGATGAACAAAAAGCATTTCAAGCATAGTCCCATTAATACCCATGAATCCTTCTATACCAGCATTGTCACGAATCATGTAAAGCGGCATACTATGAAGATAAACACTCCATACCAGTGGCTTTAACTTCTGAATATATGCTTCAGGTATGAAATGATAAGTAGCACGCACCGAAGCTTCCCATAAACAGGTCAATTCATCAAAGTCATCGGGCGTAGGTTGAATTATTTGATACATATTACTTTTTTCTGCAAAGGTGGGATAATTATTGTATATTTGCAACCCCAATCAAAAGAAAGAATATGTTGTCGTACATCAATGATTTTCCAATAGAATTCCGCGACTATATCGCAAGTGAAATTATCCCACGATACGCTGGTTTTGACAAAGCACATCGTGTAGATCATGTATTGAAAGTTATAGCAGAAAGCCTCAATTTGTCTCAATATTATGATGTGAGCCGCATGATGGTGTATGTTATTGCCTCTTACCATGACCTGGGACTCTGTGAGGGACGGGAGTTCCACCATCTCATTTCAGGAAAAATACTATGGGCAGACCAGAAGTTAAGGCAATGGTTCCCTGAAGAGCATATTTTGATTATGAAAGAGGCTGTAGAAGATCACCGTGCATCCAACAAGCATGTTCCCCGTAGCATTTATGGCAAAATTGTAGCGGAGGCCGACCGCATTATTGATCCGGACATCACCTTGAGACGGACGGTACAATATGGTCTTTCCAACTATCCCGAACTGGACAAAGAAAAACAATACATACGTTTTCTGACACATTTGAAAGAAAAATATGCTGAAGGTGGTTATTTAAGATTATGGATACCTCAATCAGCCAATGCTGCACATCTGCAGGAGTTGAGGCAACTGATAGCCGATGAGGAAGAACTTCATAAAGTATTTGAAAAGATCTATTCACAGGAAACAGAAACGATACAGAATTTAGAAAATATCCCTATATTTGTCCGGAACAAAAAAAATAACAGTATATGAAAAAGCTGGTTCTATCCATTTCTATGTTTCTGATTGCCGCTACTACCTTTGCGCAGTCCGAAGTGGTAACAGATAGTATTCCGCCCATTTCATTGGATGGTTACAAGAATTTTAACGGATTTATGCTGGATATGGGTTCCATGATTATGGCCCCTCCCCCTCTGATAGCCCCGCAACTTTATTATCAGCCTTACAACAATAATGCGATTGCGAATTACAATGAAATATTCCGTCCCAATATGAATATCATTTATGACAGAGGGTCTTACAACCATGTATTTACCCCCATGTATCCGGGAATGGGAATCTATGGATTCGGAACAATATCAATGCCTCCCACCTTACAAAGTGCAACCTTTAAATTGAAAAACGGATTACACATCACCACATACGGTGAATATGATGCCGACGGGAACAAAGTACGGAATCCAAGCGCATTGCCTTGGGAAAGAAATAATTTCAACGGAGCTTTCGAAATGAAATCGGAGAATGGGAACTTCGGAATACGAATAGAAGTACAAAGAGGAAGAAACAATCCTTTTTGAATTATAAACTAAAAGATAGAAAAATGAAAAGCAGCCATGCAAAACAAAATCTATGCACGGCTGCTTTTTTATTTATTTTTAATTCAATCACAACTTTCTCCAATTCAGGCTCAAGCTGTTCAACACTACACTGACAGAACTACATGCCATGGCAGCACTGGCAATCATCGGGTTAAGCAAGATACCATACAATGGGAACAGAATACCTGCCGCCACCGGAATGCCTATCAAATTATAGATAAATGCCCAAAAAAGATTCTGATGGATCAACCGTACAGTTTTATAGGAAAGCTTAAAAGCTTTGGGTAACAACAACAAATCCGAAGTCATTAACGTAACCATCGCTACATCCATGGCAATATCCGTACCTTTACCCATTGCAATACTTACATCGGCACGTGCCAACGCCTGTGAGTCATTAATGCCGTCACCTACCATAGCTACGACTCTTCCTTCAGCTTGTAATTCTTTAATAACATTCTCCTTATCGACCGGCAAAGCATCCGAAATAAAACGATTCGCATCAATTTCTCCGGCCACATTCTGTGCAGTAAGATGACCGTCACCAGTCAACAATACAATGTACTTTCCACTCTCCTTCAATTGTTTGACCGCTTGTCTGGAAGTATCTTTTATTTTGTCACTAATGGCTATAACCGCCAGCAATGTATTTCCCTCGCCAAAATAAACCAGACTCTTGCCACTCTTCTCATAATCCTCCACCATCCCTTTCAACAAGTCGGAAATTCCCGCTCCAAAATCTTTCAGTAACCGATGGCTTCCTGCCCAAAAAGTTTTATTTCCACGGGTCACCACAATCCCCCGTCCTGTCCGACTCTCAAAAGAATCAATGAGCGCCGGCTTCTCACCTTCCTTTTTCAAAGCCTCGACAATAGCCAAAGCCAACGGATGTTCCGATTTCAATTCAGCAGCATACAGAATTCCCTTATGCTCGTTCTGCCATCCGGCATCATGCAACCATCCGGTCACCACAGGGCGCCCCTCAGTTACAGTACCCGTTTTATCAAGTACCACTGTATCCACTTTCCGCATCTGCTCCAAGGCTACCGCATCCTTTATCAAAATATGTGATTCGGCCCCTTTACCAATTCCTACCATCAAAGCAGTGGGAGTAGCAAGTCCCAAAGCACACGGACAGGCAATAACCAAAACAGACACTGCTGAAAGCATGGCATAAGAAAAGTCATCCGCTCCACCTGCCACTATCCAAACAAGGAAAGTAAAAACAGCCACAGCAAGGACAACAGGAACAAAAACCGCCGTCACTTTATCCACAATACGCTGGACCGGAGCTTTAGACCCCTGTGCTTCCTGCACCATGCGGATAATCTGTGCCAACACCGTATTTTTCCCCACCTTTTGAGCAGTCATAGTAAATGCACCGTTCTGATTGATAGTGCCGGCCAGCACCTTATCACCCTGTTTTTTCTCTACAGGAATAGGTTCACCGCTTATCATGCTCTCATCTATAAAGGTGTTTCCTCCGACAATGACTCCATCCACCGGAATTTGCTCACCGGGACGGACGCTCACCTTATCGCCAACCTGAAGTTCGGCTATCAAGATATCCTCTTCCCTGCCGTCTTTCACCACACGGGCCGTCCGAGGCTGTAATCCCATCAGTTTACGAATAGCTGTGGAAGTTTTTCCTTTTGCTTTCTCTTCCATCAGCTTGCCAACCAATACGAAAGCTATTATAACAGTGGCAGCTTCATAATATACATGAGGTTCCAATCCGCGGCTGTACCAAAATTCGGGATAGAACGTATTAAACAAACTGAACAAAAATGCGATGGAGGTGCTAAGTGCCACCAACGTATCCATATTACTGGTACGCTGAAGCGTCTGTTTCCAGGCATTCATATAGAAAGAACGCCCCGAATATAAAATAACAGGAAGTGAAAGCAACAGCATCCACCAGTTTACTCCCGGAACATTCATCAGAAACATCCCCAAAACAGCTACCGGTAAAGCAAAAATCCAAGCAACGATAGTCTTCCGCTTCAACTGTCCGTAATAAGATTGCTCTGCTTCCTCCTGCTCCTGCACAGAGTTATCCTCATCTATTATCAAATCAAAACCTATTTTCATCACAGCCTCTTTCAGTTGTTGCGGAGACACAATATCCGGATTATAAGTCACCGCCAAAGTAGCCGCCGCCAAATTGACCGATGCATTTTCCACGCCTTCTTGCTTCCTTACAATCTTCTCCACGTTGCCGGCACATGCCGCACAATGCATTCCCGTAACGGGATATAGTTTTTTTGTCATATCGCTCATATTCATTTCTTTACTTATTTATTATAGCTTATCAACGGACAAATTTAGCAAAAAGTTCATGCAATCTTGTTGCAAACAGATAAATATATTTTCGCTTTTTAGATGGACATTTCACGAAGTTATTCTATATTTGTGGAGAAAGTTAGGATAAGTAATCCATGCAAATAAACAAAAAGTTATGAAAAAAAGAAATCTCGTATTGTCTGTTATGGCAACTTGCCTTGTATCCTGCTTTTTATTATCGGGATGTAACGGACAAAAACAAATTGATAGTGAAACTGTAAAGACTGTAAAGGTGGAAGAACAAGCCCATTTACAAGATGACACAGTCTCTCCCGCCTGTAAGATTACTATTGATTATAGTTATTTAGCAGAATCTGATGCTGCGGATAGCATAGCACAACGCATCAACCGTACCATACAAGCCCACGTTTTGGGAAAAGAATATATCCGGATGAATCCGGAAGTTGCTGTAGATTCTTTTAAAAATACCTACATTAACAACTACCGCAAAGATGTGAACGAGTTCTATCAGGAAGATATAAAAAATGGAACTCCCAAAGACGAACTTCCCACATGGTACAATTATGAATACGGACTGACCACCCATTTCAGCGAAGGCAAAGAAGGTATTCTGAATTTCATTGCAGAAACTTTTGAATATACAGGCGGGGCACATCCCAACTCATGGAACAAATGGATGAACTTCGAAAAGAATACCGGCAAACTGCTTGCTTTGAAAGATGTATTTATGGCAGGATCGGAAAAACCGATGAGCGACATGTTGCTGGAAGAACTGATAACAGAGATGGCTACCCGTCTGGAAGACAGCTCCATCACCTCACTGGAAGGACTTCAGAATGCAGGCATCTTGAATTCTACCAATATGTACGTACCCGACAATTTCTTGTTAGAAAAGGAAAAAGTATCTTTCCTGTATAACAAATATGATATCGCTCCCTATGCTGTAGGAGTCATCACCCTTTCTTTGCCCTACACATCGGTAGAAAAATATATGATACATTAAATAACGATTTTAAGTATAGAATGGAATTAATACTGAAATATTTCCCTAACCTCAGCGAACAGCAGAAAACACAGTTTGCCGCATTGTATGATTTATATACGGATTGGAATAGCAAAATCAATGTAATCTCACGCAAGGATATCACTAATCTGTACGAACATCATGTATTGCACTCGCTAGGCATAGCCAAAGTGATAAACTTCACCCCTGATACCCAAATTATGGACTTGGGCACAGGGGGCGGTTTCCCGGGTATCCCTTTGGCCATCTTATTCCCTGAAGTCCAATTCCATCTGGTGGACAGTATCGGAAAGAAAGTGAAAGTAGCTACAGAAATAGCCAATGCTATCGGACTGAAGAATGTCACTTTCCGTCATTGCCGCGCCGAAGAAGAAAAAAGGAAATTCGACTTCGTGGTAAGTCGTGCTGTCATGCCTTTGGGCGATCTAATAAAAATTATCCGTAAAAACATCAGACAAGAACAACATAACGCCCTGCCCAACGGGCTGATTTGTCTGAAAGGCGGAGAGTTGGAACAAGAAACAATGCCCGTGAAGCACAAAACAATGCTTTATGATCTGAAAAATGAATTCACGGAAGATTTTTTTAAAACCAAGAAAGTGGTTTATGTAACCATCAGCGGTTTATAATTATAGATAAAAAAAACATGAAAATAAAGAAATTTGAATTCAATATGTTTCCGGTAAACTGCTACGTGCTATCGGACGAAACAAAGGAAGCCGTCATTATTGATGCCGGTTGCTTTTATGAAGAAGAAAAGCAAGCCTTAAAAAGATATATTGACAGCAATAGCCTGACAGTGAAACATTTGTTGAATACGCACCTCCATCTGGACCATATTTTCGGCAACCCATTCCTGTTGCAAGAATACGGGCTAAAAGCCGAAGCAAATCAAGCGGATGAATTTTGGCTGGAACAAGCACCGGCACAATCACGTATGTTTGGTTTCCAATTGCCCGAAGCACCCGTGCCATTAGGAAAATATATCTTTGATGGAGATATCATTACTTTCGGCAATACCCAACTGGAAGCTATCCATGTACCGGGTCATTCGCCGGGAAGCATTGTTTTTTACTGCAAAGAAGCCCACTGTATCTTCAGCGGTGATGTATTGTTCCAAGGAAGTATAGGACGTGCAGACCTTACAGGAGGTAACTTCGACGAACTTCGCGAGCATATATGCAGTCGTTTGTTTGTACTTCCCCCCGACACGGTAGTCTATCCTGGTCATGGAGACCCGACCACTGTGGGAGCAGAAAAAGCGAACAACCCTTTTTTCCGATAAGATAAAACTTAAAATTCAACTTATATACTACTACCATGAAAACAGATTTATTAGCAGACCGACATATCGGTATACAGGAAGAAGACCTTCCCGTTATGTTGGAAAAGATTGGCGTAAAGAGCCTTGATGAACTGATTAACAAAACAATTCCGTCCAAAATCCGTTTGAAAGAACCTCTGCCACTGGCTGCTCCCATGACGGAACGGGAGTTTGCAGAGCATATTACCGAACTAGCTTCACAAAACAAGATTTATACCTCTTATATAGGTATGGGTTGGTATGACAGTATTACTCCGGCGGTCATTCAACGCAATGTATTCGAGAATCCTGTGTGGTACACCTCGTACACTCCTTATCAAACCGAAGTTTCACAAGGACGTTTGGAAGCACTGATGAACTTCCAGACTGTCATATCCGACCTCACAGCCATGCCATTGGCAAACTGCTCATTGCTGGATGAATCTACCGCCGCTGCCGAAGCCGCCACCATGATGTATGGACTTCGCACCCGCGACCAACAAAAAAGCGGAGCCAACGTATTGTTTGTGGATGAAGAGATTTTCCCACAGAATCTGGCAGTCATCCAGACCCGCGCCCTTCCGCAAGGCATGAAGATCCAAGTAGGAAATTACAAGGAATTGGTATTTACTCCGGAAATCTTTGCCTGCATCCTTCAATACCCCAATGCCAGCGGTAGCGTGGAAGACTATCGTGAGTTTGTGGAAAAGGCACATGCCGCCCATTGTAAAGTAGCCGTGGATGCTGACATCATGAGTTTGGCATTGTTAGTTCCTCCCGGCGAATGGGGAGCAGACATCGTATTCGGAAGTACCCAGCGCCTGGGTATCCCCTTGTTCTACGGAGGTCCGTCCGCAGCCTACTTCGCTACACGTGACGAATATAAACGCAATATGCCGGGACGTATCATCGGCTGGTCTAAAGACAAATATGGCAAACTGGCCTACCGTATGGCTTTACAGACCCGTGAGCAACATATTAAACGCGAAAAAGCAACTTCCAACATCTGCACCGCACAGGCATTACTGGCTACAATGGCCGGCTTCTATGCCGTTTATCATGGGCAGGAAGGTATCAAAAATATAGCAAAACGCATTCATAGCATTACCACCTGGTTGAACAAAGCCCTAACCCGCTTGGGATATGTACAGCATAATGAATTATTCTTTGACACCCTGCGTTTCAGTCTGCCCGACCATGTTTCGGCTCAGAAGCTGCGTACCATCGCATTGAGTAAAGAAGTAAACCTCCGTTACTATGATAATGGCGATGTAGGTTTCAGCATTGATGAAACCACCGACCTGAAAGATGTAAACCTGTTACTTTCCATCTTCTCCATTGCTGCCGAAGAAACCGTTCAAGAAGTAACAGACATTCCCGAAGCATCCTCACTGAATCGTGAACTACGCCGCCGTACTTCCTTCCTCACCCATGAGGTATTCAACAAGTATCATACTGAAACCGAAATGATGCGTTATATCAAACGTTTGGAACGTAAAGATATCTCATTGGCACATTCCATGATTTCATTGGGTTCTTGTACCATGAAACTGAATGCCGCTTCGGAAATGCTCCCACTCAGCAACTTAGGCTGGATGGCTATACACCCGTTAGCACCTGAGGATCAAACAAAAGGCTATCAGACATTAATTAATAACTTAAGCGAGCAGTTGAAGGTTATTACCGGATTTGCAGGAGTCACTTTGCAACCTAATTCAGGTGCAGCAGGAGAGTATACAGGACTTCGTATCATCCGCGCTTATCTGGAAAGTATCGGACAGGGACACCGCAACAAGATATTAATTCCGGCATCAGCCCACGGTACGAATCCGGCTTCAGCCATTCAATGCGGATATACCACGGTGACTTGCGCCTGTGACGATAAAGGTAATGTAGACGTAGAAGATTTACGTGCAAAAGCAGAAGCCAACAAGGATGATCTGGCTGCATTAATGATTACCTATCCGTCCACTCATGGTATCTTTGAACCGGAAATTGCAGAAATTTGTAAAATTATTCATAAATGCGGAGCACAGGTTTACATGGATGGTGCAAATATGAATGCACAGGTAGGTCTGACCAATCCGGGTACCATCGGTGCTGATGTATGCCATTTGAATCTGCATAAGACTTTTGCCAGCCCTCACGGTGGTGGCGGTCCAGGTGTAGGTCCCGTTTGTGTAGCCGAACATCTGGTTCCGTTCCTTCCGGGACATCAAGTTTGGGGTAACAGTGCCAATCAGGTTTCTTCAGCTCCATACGGTAGCGCAGGAATCCTGCCTATTACTTACGGTTATATTTGCATGATGGGCGCCGAAGGTCTGACCAATGCCACCAAGACTGCTATTCTGAGCGCCAATTATCTGGCAGCTTGCTTCAAGGATACCTACGGCATTGTATATACCGGTGCTACGGGCTTTGTGGGTCATGAAATGATTTTAGATTGCCGCTATCTGCATGACGAAACCGGTATCAGCGAAAATGACATCGCCAAGCGTCTGATGGACTATGGCTATCATGCGCCCACCCTTTCTTTCCCGGTTCATGGAACATTGATGATTGAACCGACTGAAAGTGAAAGTTTATGGGAACTGGATAATTTCGTCACTGTGATGCAAACCATCTGGCAGGAAATTCAAGAAGTGAAGAATGGCAGTGCCGATAAAGAAGATAATGTATTGGTCAACGCCCCGCATCCTGAATATGAAGTGGTGGCCAATGAATGGAATCACAGCTACAGCCGAGAGAAAGCCGCTTATCCTATCGAATCGGTACGTGATAACAAATTCTGGATCAATGTAGCCCGGGTAGATAATACATTAGGTGACCGCAAACTGTTGCCTACCCGTTATGGTAAGTTTGAATAAAAAAGCATTGTACTAAAAAGAAGAAGAGAGGATCAAAATTCAGTTTTTGAAAATATGAATTTATAATTTGAAATTTGAGCATCCTAAAAAACTAAAGAAAGGGTCGTATCATTACTCAAGACAGAGCTTGATACGACCCTTTTAAGTTTATAATTACTATCTGTAACTTTTCGGAACTGTCATTTTAGTTTTAACACACCTCCTCCCTCTTTTCAGGAACTATCCTTTTACTTTATCCACAGTAGGAGCAACTTGAGTTCCATAGCAGTCCGAACACATAATATCAGTATCCTAATTCATAAGGCTGTTCTACAGCCGGAACCCCATCGGACATCCATCCAGGCATTGCTTCTTTTTTCAGATAATGATTAAAGAACTGGAACATACGTTTTTGAAAATCTATTTTGTTGGCAATCTTTGTCGGCCAATGCGGTTCGCCTGTATAGTTCAGCATCCAGCAAGGCTTTCCAAGACGTTTCATTGCCACAAAATATTCTATTCCCTGATACCAGGGCACATGTCCGTCAGCGTCATTATGCATGATTAAAACAGGTGTTTGTACCTTGTCCATCGTGAACAGAGCAGAGTTTTCCAAGTAACGCAACGGAGTACTCCAAGGCGTACCGCCCAGACGGCTCTGAGTATGTTCATACTGGAACGAGCGTGCCAGCCCCGATCCCCAACGGATACCTCCGTAGGCACTGAACATATTGACCACCGGAGCACCTGACTCAATAGCCGCAAACAAATCAGTACGTGTAGCCAGATAAGCCACTTGATAACCGCCCCAACTATGTCCCTGCGCCCCTATGGCTTTCTCGTCAATATAACCTTTGCCTATCAGCATGGCAACCCCCGGCATCAGACAGTTATAGCAACTCTCACCCGGATAACCGTCTACATAACGTATGTCCGGATTGAACACAATATACCCGTTACTGTTATAAAGATGATAATCAATGGTAGACCGATGGGGTTCCGGCATCCGGTAATTAAACAGAGTTTCCGAATTTCGCTCATAGAAACTCACAATCATCGGGTATTTCTTGGCCGGATCAAAATCGGCAGGCTTGTACACCACCCCTTCCAACTTACGGCCATCTAAAGATATCCACGAAACCAGTTCGGCAGTTCCCCACAAATAGTCTTTCTGTTGGTCAATGCCATGAGTCAGCCGAATAGATTTCTTGAAATCGAGTGTAGCATAATGAAGGTCAGGATATTGCTCAAAACTTTCCATCGTATAGATTACATGGTCTGTATTTTTCGCCTTAGAAATACTGCGTAACATATAGTTACCCGCCATCAATTCTTTGGGAGAAGCAGCGGTGGAAAGACGAGCCTTGTAATACCCGTTCCCTTTGGTCACTTCATTAAAGCCTTTCAACAACTGTGGCTTGTTCAGGTCAATCACACGCTCCTCCTTATCCAGTTTTACCAAACGATATGAAATCCGGTTCTTACGTCCATTCATCGTCAGATTGACAGGTTCCTTCATGGCATCCGGATCGAATTTCCAAATATCATAACGGTCATAAATTAAAAGGGACTCATCCCGTTCCGTCCATCCGGCAGTTCCATGTGCGTTCGGATAGTCAGGTACATCATTCTCTTCATCCCATGCGAGGAAAGAAACAGGGGTAGTCAACTGAACCTTTTTCCCATCTGCCATAGAAAGAGTATACCAACAACTGTCTGTTTCAGCATACCAATACGCATACTTGCCTTGTGGTGAAAGACGGTATCTGCCATAATCCGCCGATGCCAGTAATTTACGGCTGCCATCTTCCAAAGACACAGTGTAATAATCACTGCGTGTCCGCCCTTCCCACATGGAGGACAATGAATAAGGACGCGAAGTGGAAAGCAATGCCAACGGGGCATCTCCTTCATCTCCCAGCAAAATCTGAGACAGCTCCTCATCTGCCAGCTGACAAATACGACCACCATTTATATGATAAACCGCTTGATAGCTTCTTTTCAGCTCTTTCTCCTTATTATAATCCTGTACAGTATATTGCACCGGCTCGTCCCAACTCCACACCTGCACATTGGGACGGTTCTCCGCCAATTGCAACGTATCCTTTTGTCTAGGCTCAGGCGATGTGCCAAAAAACAACCGGGAAGCACTCTTCGAAAATTGTAATTTCCCATGCTCGCTGATTACCCATCCTTTCGGAAAAGCCCGATTGCCACGTGCCGCAACTTCTGTTGCCGGTGCTCCCTGCTGTGACAGCCACAAGCTCATGGCTTTATAACAAGAATCTTTCTGTGCACAATATAAGAAAGCCAAGTTTGCTCCATCTTCATCAAAAGTTACCTGTTTAAACACCCCGTCACCTTCTTTTATCAGCGTCTTCACACCTGTTTCCGTATTCAGAAGATACAATCCCGGCTTTTCCTCTGCTTTATCACCTGCGGTAATATAATAAAGCATTCCGCTTTTCTCCGCAAAGTTGAAAGCTTTCACAGCAGGAGCCTCATACCGGGTACTGAGGTTTGCATTCAACGGTTGGACATACAAAGTCGAGTCTTTCCTTCCCTTCTGAAAAGCAACCCAGTCCGCCTTCTCTGCCAGCCTGAATGTTTTCAGTGAATCAATCACTTCCCTGCCGCCCGAAAGCGAATAAATGACCAATGCATCCATCGGCATCTTTTCTTTCTTCGTTTTCTTTATTTTCAGAGAATCCACTATCATCTTGCCGGGTTTCTGCGACACAACCAAATAGTCGGAAGAAGCCGAGAAAAGAAAACGGTCCGCCCGCGGAAAAGTGGCAAGTTCCTTCCCTTGTGCATCATACAAATTCACCACAGCATCTCCTTCCCAAGGTTCCATCTTGCATGCCACCCACTTTCCATTATCAGAAATAGCTTGCCCGCTGATACGCTGCCAGGCAACTAAATTGTCTACTGTGAGACTTTTCGAGGCTGTCTGCGCCATCACAGGCGACAGATTCCCTATGCATAGGACAAGAGCCAGATACTTTACATGTTTCATATCCATTTTATCGTTACTGATTAGTTCGATTTTTATAAAAGCTTATCTTTCTCATATTCCGTTTTATCTTCGGCCGCAACCAGATTTAATTCCCTGCCGCTCTCTCCATACGAAACCGCATGACGTACTGCAAAATTTTCCAAGAACAAATGGTTCAGCGTAAACAATGCCCCATTCAAGTGCTCATTTCTGACAGAAGGTTTTGTATTCCTACTACGAATCCGAGACATGCATTTACGATGCCGTCCGGGAGTCAAGACACCCGCCATCCATCCACTTTTTAAATAATGCAAATATATAAAAAACGGATAAAAGTCTGATTCTAAACAATAATTTTGTACTTTTACTGTCGCATATAATCCATATACATTCAACACCAAACAATAAAAGCTATGACAGCAAGAAACAAAGTTCTAACCATCATGGGTATCATTATACTTATCGGGATTATCTCAATAGGATTCTTTGTATTTCCAATCGGAATTTCCATGTGCGCCATTACAGGCTTATGCTATGGCTGCAAATATAAAGACAAGTTGTTTATCAGATGGTCATCTGTAGGATTGGTAACAGGTATCGGACTTTCCATTTACACCTGGTGTTTAATCTCGTCAATGTAAAACAGTATAAGTTCAGTAAAAAAAAGAGGGGTTACGACAACCCCTCTATTTCACCATTCACGATATCAATATGCAATGCCTGCGGTTCCTTCGGCAATCCCGGCATACGCATTATTTCTCCGGCAATGACTACCAGCATCTCAGCTCCGGCATTCATCACAATATCTTGTACATGGAATTCAAAATTGTCTACCGCACCGTAAATTTTGGGGTCGGTAGAGAATGAATACTGCGTCTTGGCAATGCAGATAGGGAAATTTCCATATCCCAATTCTACAATATGCTTCAGTTTCTTACGGGCAGCGGCACTATACGTAATAATGCTGGCACCGTATAAATTACAAGCCACCTTCGATATTTTAGTTTCTACACTATCCTCATCATCATAGGCATATTGCAAAGGCTCGGAAGGTTGTTCCTCAATGGTTTTCACAACCAGTTCCGCCAATTCTACTGCCCCTTCGCCACCATCAGTAAAGGCGTTGTTCACTGCAAAGCCCACACCTTTCTTCTCGCAATGGGTACGGATATAATCCACTTCTTCCTCCGAATCATCCCCATAACGGTTAAACGCAACGACAACTGTCTGACCGAAATATCTCAAATTACGCAAATGCTTATCCATATTGGCCACACCCTGCTTCAAAGCTTCCAGATTAGGTTCCTTTATCTTATCCTGTGATACGCCGCCATGCATTTTCAATGCACGGGCAGTAACCACCAAGACGGTCAGTTTAGGTGTGACACCTGCTTTACGGCACTTAATATCATAGAACTTCTCCGCTCCCAGGTCAGCCCCGAATCCGGCTTCGGTAATAGTATAATCACTAAAAGTCATTGCCATCTTGGTTGCCAGAATAGAGTTGCAACCGTGAGCGATATTGGCAAACGGCCCCCCATGAACAAAGGCAGCAGTATGTTCCGTAGTTTGTACCAGATTAGGAGAAAGAGCATCTTTCAAAAGAACTGTAATGGCTCCGGCAACTCCTAAATCTTTTACAGTAAAAGGCTTGTTGTCATACGTAAAACCTAATAAAATATTTTCAATGCGACGACGCAGGTCCTTTTCATCCTTGGCCAGACACAGAATAGCCATAATTTCAGATGCAGGAGTAATATCAAAACCTGACTCCTGGGTAATTCCGTTGGTCTTCGGTCCTAGTCCTGTAACAATATAACGGAGGGAACGGTCATTCACATCCAACACACGACGCCACAGCACTTCCTTCAATCCGAAACCATTATCACGATTCTGATAAAGGTAATTGTCCAACAAGGCCGAAATCATATTGTGAGCGGAAGTGATGGCATGAAAATCACCTGTAAAATGAAGATTAATCTTATCCATCGGCAAAACTTGGGCATATCCTCCTCCGGCAGCTCCCCCTTTCATTCCGAAACAAGGACCTAGCGACGGCTCGCGCAAGGCAACAATTGTTTTCTTTCCTATTTTATTCAGTCCCAAAGCCAATCCGATGGAAACAGTGGTCTTACCAATACCGGCTTTGGTAGGAGTGATGGCAGTAACTAGAATAAGGTTACTCTGCTGCACCTTTTCTTCGTTTATCTGACTTTCATCCACTTTGGCAATATAGCGCCCGTAGTTACTGATGTGCTCTACAGGAATACCGGTTTCCCGAGCCACTTGTTTAATCTTGACCAGCTCAATGCTGCGTGCTATTTCAATGTCCGTTTTCATCTTTTTACTAAATTTAGGCGGCAAAGGTAATATATTTCCTTAACTTTGTTTTGGTTTCAAACAACAAAATAATATAAGGAGTAAGCAAATGAACAATTTTGTATTTTACAGCCCTACCGAGTTTGTATTTGGCAAGGATACAGATATCCAAACCGGTACTCTTGCTAAAAAGTATAACGCCCGGAAGGCAATGATTGTTTACGGTGGAGGCTCTATTATTCGCAGCGGATTACTGCAACGCATAGAAGATTCTCTGCAACAGGCAGGAGTGGATTATGTAAAATTAGGAGGCGTACAACCTAATCCTACTGACCCGAAAGTTTACGAAGGCATTGAACTGGCGCGCAAAGAAGGCGTGGACTTTATGCTTCCCGTAGGGGGAGGCTCTGTCATTGACACTGCAAAAGCCATTGCGGCAGGAGTGCCCTACGAAGGGGATTTTTGGGATTTCTATATAGGAAAAGCCAAAGTGAAGAAGGCCTTAAAAGTGGGTGTGGTACTTACTATTCCCGCTGCCGGCAGCGAAGGTTCGGGCAATACGGTGATTACCAAACTGGAAGGTCTGCAAAAACTAAGTTTGCGTGTACCGGAATTACTACGGCCTGTTTTTGCTGTGATGAATCCGGAACGCACTTATCAATTTCGTATGTTTCGTTTGAGTTCATATAAATACCTGTTTCAGTTGTTTTTTATCGATTCAATTGCTTTGATCCGTTCACATGCGGCCAAACAGAAGCAGCGCCGCAATGCCCGCAAGCTCCGCAAGTGTAAGCGAAAAGCCTGAAATATCTCCGTTCATGCCGCCGAGCTGCTTTTTTTCGCGCAGAATGCAAATCCAATATACCGCAACAGCCGCAATCGGCGCAAAACCGACTTTGCCGCAGAGCAGCGGGGGAAATACAAGAAAGAGTGCGAGCTGAACAAAGAGCGAAACGACGGAGGCCGCGCTCCGAACAGCTCCGCTGTACTGGCTCGTTTGCATCGGTTTCAGCGTTTGAACCGCAATTCCGGAACAGGCGCGTGTGCAGGCGGGCAGAACCGCAAGCGTCAACAATGCTTTGAAATCGAAAGATTCGAATGAGAAAAAAAGACTCCATTGCGCGGCGGTGAGCAGAATCATGCATATGACGGCGAACGAGCCGCAGTGGGAATCCTTCAGTATGCGCTGCCGGGTTTCAAGATCGCGCCGCGAAAGCACAGCATCGCAAACGTCCATGAACCCGTCAAGATGCAGAAAGCCGGTCACAAGCCACGGCAAAGCGCAAAGAATCAATGCGCGAACGGCAGAGGGTAAATTGAGAGCCGTGCAAAGACGAGCGGCCGCAGCCCAAATTGCGCCGACAATAAGCCCGATGAGCGGCAAAAAGCCGAGCATTCTGCCGCGTGCAGCTTCATCCCAGCGCCTGAAGGGACAGGGGATTGCAAGAAACATGCCCCATGCCATAAAAAAACCGTAAATAAACAACTTCATAACAATAAAATAAAAAGAAACAAACAGTCACTGTATGTGCGTTCGGAACGTCGGAACATCTCGAAGAAACAACGCATTTCCCTTTATAGTTCGCATGATTCCCGACGATGCTTCAACCACAATATCGAATTCGGAAGCAAGCTGTCTGCAAACAAAAGCCAATGCTCGGCGGTAGCTTTCGGTAACAGCGTCATATTGCATTCCGTCACGAAAAATGTCATCGCATACACATATAAAATGCATTGCTGCGTTTGCAATTTTCGACAGTTCGGCCGCAACACGTTCCCCGGCTGCAAAATCAACGGAAAAATCGGCATTTTGTGCAGGCGGGGGGAACATTTCGTTTGCAAGCAGAGCCGTCACACTGTCAAAAAGTACGCAGCTTCCGCGAACCGATGCGGAAAAAGCGGAGGTATTTCGACCGCATTCGATGGTTTCAAAGCCCCAACCGGCTCGCGCTTCAAGGTGACGCGCAATGCGCTTTTCGTCTTCCGAATCGGAAGGTTCCATCGTTGCCCAATAGTACGCAGGGCAGGAGCCGCGCGCCGCAAGCATCCTTGCAATGCGCTGAGCCGCCATGCTTTTTCCGCTTTTGCTTCCGCCGACTATGAGTATTTTCATTTTCGCTCCCGAGTTTTCAAACGGTCTTAACGCAGAACGCTGATTCGTTTCGAATGTCTTCAAGGTAGTTATCGTTGATGCTGGCTTCCTCAAAGGTTGCCATATCGTTCATTGCCGCACAGGCGGCGCGCATGACCTGAAACGCAACAGGGCAACCGCTGCCCTCGCCGAGCCGCATGTTGAGATTAAGCCATGGTTCCATGCCAAGTTCCGCCGCCGCGGCACGATAGCCGATTTCATATGAAGCATGGGAAAGAAAAACAAAGTCGCGCACCGTTTTGCAGAGCCGAACTGCCGCAAGTGCAGCAGTAACGGAAATCAGTCCGTCCGCAACAGCGGGAAGGCCGAACAGCGCACAGCCGATGAATGCGCCTGCCATTGCGGCGATATCAAATCCGCCAACCTTTGACAGCACGTCCAAAACATCCGCTCCGTTGGGTTTATGCAGCGCGAGCGCATATGAAATGACACGTTTTTTCAGTGCAAAGCCCTCGTCCGTAAGCCCGCTCCCGCGCCCGGTGACGCTTTCAACAGGGAGATTCAGCAGGCAGGCAAGCACAGCGGCGGTACCGATGTTCGTTCTCCCTGATTTTCGCAAGGCCGTCCAGCGTGGTGCAGATGAGTTTCAGCTTTTCCGCCGTCCCGATCTCACACGCCATCGCGGCTGTGATCTCTCCGCCGCACACCACCAGCATCCGGCACCGGCGCAAAAGCTGCTGGCTGATCTGGCTCATGGCCCGCTGTTCTTCGGGCACGTCCTCGCTCAGATACTGCGGCAAACTCAGCCGCGGGCAGATGGGCACATATCCCAATTCGTATACCTTGTGGCAGTATCTGCGCAGAAGGCGGGGCGCGGCGTCCTGTGCCGCACAGATGTATGCAAATGCTTTTTCCATTTTCGTTTCAGATCCCTTCCATCCATTCAATAGGAAAGCAGGCATCCCATGTGGATGCCTGCCCCCTCCGTGTTCATCTCTTTTGGGCATCCAATTGGATGCCCTGTTCTCCGTTGGACGCTTCCGCCATCCGTTCGTCACTGGCTGCAAGCGCCGTGCGCACACGGTCGCCGCCCAGCCTGTAGTACGCGTCCGTCACTTCGACGCCCACTGCCTCATACCCTTCCTGCACAGCGGCAAGGATGGTCGTGCCCGCTCCCGCGAACGGGTCGAGGATACGTCCGCCCGGCACACAGATATGCACGATATCCCGCATGAGCTGCAGCGGCTTCTCTGTCACGTGGATGCGTTTGGCCGGGTTCGTGTACCGGAACACGCCCGGCAGACATCCCACCGGACGGTCGATGGGAAGCGGGCCGTTGGACGCCCACAGCATGTACTCGCTCTGCTGGCGGTACCGGCCTTTCTGCGGCCGGCTCGTCATCTTGTCCCATACCACCTGACCGCGCCAGATCCACCGGCCCACTGGATCGCATCGGAAAGGCACGGAGCCATGCGCCAGTCAATGAACACGCACAGCACAGCCCCCGCCTTGCAGGCTTTGCGCACATCGCTCAGCCATTCCGCCATCCAGCGCGTCCAGCTCCGCTGGTCTTTCTGGTCGCCGTCAAAATCCGGCAGCGCCTTGTCCGCGCGCATGCTGCTGTATTTCTGTGTGGTCGTCCGGTTTTTCTTGGTCTGGCTGCTGCCGCCGCTGGCATAGGGCGGGTCGGTGATCACCGCGTCGAACACGCCGGGCCTAAACGCACGCACGATGCTGAGCGTGTCCCCATGCAGGAGCGTCCACCCATCGCCGCCCGTGTGTTCCCGCACCGGAAACCCCTCCACCATGATATCCTTCAGTTCTTCATTTTCGTTTTCTGTCAACCGCATCCTCCTCGTTACCGTTCCTGTGAACGCTTTCTTTTTTGATCTGTGATGAATTCCCTGTCCGCTTCCCGGCCCGCAGCATACACCGTATCCGCCAGCAGATCGCCGATCACCGCATGGTCCGGTTCCCACCGGTCATAGACGTATTGCAGCGGACGTTCCTGCGCCAGCAGGCCCTTGAGCTGCCGGCGGTCCAGGAATGCACAGTCCACCCGGGCCGCCAGCTCACTCTTTACCGACAGCTCGTAAGCGCTGTCCATGACCGCCTGCGCGCCCTGGCTGAGCAGGCCGGACTTGTATTGTTCCAGCTCCGCATCCACTTTC
>OLOW01000740.1_pt1 | contig 22366 bp, 25 predicted proteins | sample 1672801 | NCBI WGS metagenome assembly OLOW01 (sample SAMEA3136725, study PRJEB25190) | human gut metagenome | biome: human gut; feature: human-associated habitat; material: faeces | place: Austria | collected 2013 | reverse complement strand
TTGTGACCGTCGTTTGCGAAATGCTCCTCGAAGACGCACTGCTGAATCTCCGAAGTACGCAACCTGCGCCATGCGAGAGGCTCGAAACGGTAAATCCGTGGCCGAACAGATACAAAAAGAGTGTGACCTGAACATTGAAATCATCAGCGGGACCAAAGAGGCAGAAACCATTTTTGCCGGGGGCATGAACGAGGTGGTGGATGATGACAAAACCTACTTATACGTGGATGTCGGTGGCGGTAGCACCGAAGTAATTGTTTATAGTAAATCCGTCAAGATCGAGGCTTGTTCTTTTCCGCTGGGAACCGTGCGTATGTTAAATGACGCCGTGGACAAAGAGGAGATGAAACACTTCAAAAAATGGTTGAAAAACATCACGGAAAAATATACCCCGGATGCCATTATCGGGTCGGGCGGAAATATCAACAAGATTCATAAATTACTGAATAAAAAGGAACGGGAACGAATCACATACCAGGAACTGGATATTCTTTACGAATACATGAAATCCTTCAACCTCGAAGAACGTGGAACAGATCCGGAAAGGACAGATGAAAGTGGCAGAACGTTTTTTCCTTTCTATCTTCATCGTTTCTATTTTTGTGATGAAAGTATCGGCTTCTGCTTGTAGTGAAGCGATTTTTTCTTTCCATATTTTTTCCATGCGTTTTAATTCAGCTTTTTGAAACTGGCTTTCACGTATCATTGCAGCTAACTCCTTTGCGTCGGGAATTCCTGTCTTGCGCCGGATTTCTCTGTTTTTTTTAGCGGATTTGAAAAACTCTTTAGCTTCAGTCAATTCCTGCTGGGATTGTATTTTTTCTTTTTCAATTTGTCGGAGTAGATCTATGTAACGAGGGTCGTTCTGTGTCTTTTTAATGCATACATTGATGGCGGATATACGTTTTTCCTCTATTTTGAAGAATCCCTGTGGTTGTAACAAATCATAAATTGGCGGGACGAAGAAAGGATGACAGTTTTTACCAGCCAATGTTCCTGAAAATGCAGCCAAATAACCTATTTTATTCTCGGGTGTTTGTACAATTAGGACACCAAACATTTTTCCTTGTTGCAATTCTTTTTGCCATTGGGATTGACTTGTCAGATAGGCTTGTACTTCTTTAGTCGCTATTATGCAAAGTGGATGAGGGGTATAGTGAAAAGGATAAGTGAACTTATCGGGTAACTTTATAGTGGTAATGGAATTCTTAAAAAAATGTATCATAGTTCGTTTAATATAGTTGCTAATGATTTGTTTTTCTTGTGAGGTCACTATGCGGACAACTCGGAATGAATGATAAAGTTTTTGTTTAATTCCTGTAATACTTCAGTTGACTGCTTTTCAGTCTGTAAGGGGAATATAGAGATACGATTTAAAGTTAGGATAATATCGCGTTGAGATTTGCGAAGTTCTATTATTTTTATAAGCGTTTCTTTCTCTCTTTTTACCATATAATTCCCTTCTATTTTGTTCGTGTCTACATTGTTCCCTATTTTGAAATCGCTAGTTGTTTTTATGACGGTTGTTTGTTCTTTGTAATCAGATGCCGCAATATGATTTTTTTTTCTGTCTAATTTTATTTCCATAGCTACACTTTTATTTTGCGATTTTATATTCTTGGGCAAAGATAGGCATTTTCTTTCCAATAATCTTTTTATGTTGTGCAAATTCATTACAGATGCTATTCAACTGTTTTTTTTCGTATTTTTGCCGCAAATTTATAAGAAAAATTGGATGTTAATTTGTTGTTTTGGATAAAAAGAGAAAATAGATATGAGAAAATTGTTGTGTCCGCAATGCAAAATTGCAGGGTTATACGTTAAAAATGAGAAGAAAGAAAGGTTGTTAGTTTATGTATCGGATGAAGGAGAAGTGGTACCGAGAAATTTGGAAGAGAATATGGAAGGGTTTGATTTAACTATTGTCTATTGTTTGGGGTGTTCGTGGAGTGGCTCTCCAAAAAGACTGGTGAGGAGGTAGGTATGGAAGGAAAACTTAAAATTTCATTTATTGGTGATAGTCACATTGCTTATTGGCCGTTTGAGTCTTATTTTCCCAAATGGGAATGTTACAATTATGGTGTTCCGGGGAAAGGGCTGGATTATGTGGAGATGTTTCATAAGGATGTTTCGGATAGTTATGTGGTTGTTCAATTGGGGACTAATGATATTTATAATCTGAATACAGAAAATATGGATGTTTATGTGGAGAGGTATGTGAAGGCGGTTGGTGCTATTTCTTCTCGTGGTACTTATTTATTCTGTATCTTTCCGCGTAATGATTTTATGGATGGCACAGCAGTGAACTGTTTTATAGCTTTGTTAAATGGAAAAATTAGAGAGAAGATAAAGGAAGAAACTAATGTTGTATATTTAGATGTGTTCGACAAATTGTTATTGAATGATAAATTGAATCCTGATTTGACCATTGATGATTTGCACCTGAATGGAGCTGGATATCGGATATTAGTTTATACTTTGAGAGTGTTTTATGTTAGTAGGGATGAATGAAAATAATTGTTGAATTTAAATATAGGAATAGCGATGAATATTTTATTGGTGAGTAATAGTGACATATGTCGTAGTCGTATGGCACAGAAGATATTATCTTCTTTTGGATATGGGACAAAGATATTTACCTCTGGAGTTCTGCCGGGAAGAGTGGTACCATCTTCAGTGGTAGGGGTGATGGAACAGAATGGATATGATTGCTCTCGTAAGAAAGCTAGTGATGTGGATATATATTGCCATCAACCATGGGACTATGTGATTACTCTTTGTGAAGAAGCAAAGGAAGTGGAGGGTGATTTTAATAAGGAAGTGAAAAACTGGAAGCATTTTTCTTTTGATGACCCGTTTCAGCATATTTATGAGGATGAAACAGAATTGGAACATCGTATTTCCGAACTTTATGAAACGATGTATCGTGAATTATATGAGTTTTATCGGGACGAACTGAGTGAGCAATTATTGCCACGTTGCACTTGTGGGGCTAATACCTATTGTCGATGTGAGTGAACCAGTAATGTCCCATAAGTGTTTGGACATGTTGACGCATCCATTGCGCTTGAAGGTGATTCCTTCTTTTTCCAATAATTCTTTTTGTTTCTGCCAGCTGGGAACTAGTCTTCCTTGGCTGTTTACTATCCGGTGGCAAGGAAGGTCTTCTTCTTTTGGTGCATGAGATAAAGCCTGTCCTACCATTCGTGAATATTGGGGATTACCTATAAGTTGTGCTATTTTTCCGTAAGTAAAAACATTGCCGTAGGGGATTTCTTTTGTAATGCTATATACTTCTTTATAAAACTGTGCTCTGTCCATTCTGTTTATTGATGAATGAAATGCTTGATAGTTGTTATGGGATGAAAAAAAAACATTCGTGGACCAGCATACCGCATTACTTCTTGTATTCGTTTCTTCATTTCTGGTTTATAACAATGTATGGGACAGTTGCGGCAAGTCTTTTTTTGTTCACCAAATGTACAATGCTTTAACCGGTTATGTGCATATTGCAATAACTGCCGACAGGTTGGGCAAAGCTCTTTATTGCCTTCCTTGTACCGACAATAAATTCGGATCATTTGTTCTGCGGTACGCTGTTCTCTTTCGATAATTCTCATCTGTAATGAAGTTTTCGTGTGAATAAAGTGCAAATATAGGACTATTTTTTCTTATTTTTGTATTCAATTAGTGTATAACCTTTAAAACAAAGAGATAATGGATAAAGTTGTTGTTAATTCGTACGAGGATTTTGAGAAGCTGCTAGGACGGCAGATTGGAATTTCCGACTATGTGGAAGTGTCGCAAGACCGAATTAATCTTTTTGCAGATGCTACCTTGGATCATCAGTGGATTCATGTAGATACAGAACGTGCTAAAGTGGAAAGTCCTTATCATAGTACTATTGTACATGGTTACCTGACCCTTTCGTTGCTTCCACATATGTGGAACCAGATTATAGAAGTGAATAATCTGAAAATGATGATCAACTATGGTATGGACAAGATGAAATTTGGACAGGCTGTCCTAGCAGGTCAGAGTATCCGTATGGTAGCAAGTCTTCATTCTTTACAGAATCTGCGTGGCGTAGCCAAGGCTGAAATTAAATTTACAATTGAGATAAAAGACCAACCGAAGAAGGCACTTGAAGGCATCGCTATCTTCTTGTATTATTTCAATTGATTTTATGAGAAATAATCTCCGAAGAAGAATAAGGTGTATTTTTATCGTTCTTGGATAAATGTTTTACCCAAGAACGATTGCTTTGTTTTGATTTTTTTAGACACGTATATATCCTTTGGGGGAAGTTAGGGATTAACAAAATTAATGATGAAATAGAATAGGCATTTGAGATTGTGTAAAAATGAAAAACTTATTTTAGGTTGTTTTTCTCTAAGTAATAACACAAATGATCATATATTTTGTCATCATAGCTAACTTCGGCTTGATGGAGAATGCCTTCGTATGTAAACCCCATTTTCTCCAAAACATGTTGTGAACGTTTGTTTTGAGGATAACAATTTGCACTGATCAAGGTTAATCCTAGTTTGTTGAAGCCATAGTCCAAGACAGCACAGACGGCTTCAGACATATATCCTTTTCCCCATTGGGCTTCATCTAACCAATAACCTATCATTCCGGCATTTGAATTCTCTCTCTTTGGGTCTGGTAGAATTCCTATAGCTCCTATCAGAAGCTGGTCTTCCTTTCTAGTGATGGCCCATGTGTCTTTTTGTGGTATAAATATTGTTTGAAGAATTTTCAGAGATTCTTCCAGTGTGTCATGAGGTTTCCAACCAGCATTATTTCCTAGGTTGGGATTCTGGCAACAGTTAAAAACAGCTTCCGTATCATTCTCTGTAAAAGGACGTAAAATAAGTCGCTCAGTTTCTATTACATGATTTCCCTCAGGAGGGCATTCCTGCTCTTTTTTGTAAACACACTCTATCCGGTTTCCGTCTGGATCTAGTATCACACTTTCAAAATAGCCATCTCCTGAAATGCGAGGTTCACCTACGATATGGTATCCTTTAGTACGTAGCTGTTCCGTTAGTGATAAGACAGCTTTTTGGCTTTCAAAAGAAAAAGCTAGATGGGTCAATCCCGGTCTGTTTTCTTCTATCGGGATATTTTGCACGTCAATCCTACTCATCAACTCTAATGTAGCACCACTTTCAAATGAAATGAAGTAAGATTCAAAACCTTTTTGGGAATTAATGTATTTTTCATTACTTGTTCCGTTAAAGTAACGAGTATAAAATTCCCTTAGCTTTTCCAGATGAAATGTCCAAATGGCGATATGATGTATTTTCATGAGTGATTATTTATTCATTATAGATATTTTCTTTAGTTCGTTTTATTCTAAATAAATCATCTTTTTGGTCATTCCACCATCGATGATGATATTTTGTCCATTGATGAAGTCGTTCTCTTCTTGACATAAAAATAAACACATACGTGCTATGTCTTCTGGTTTGCCTACTCGTCTTGATGGATGTTGGGCATGATCTTCTGGGCGTAGCCGTTCGTAATCATTGGTCTGAATCCATCCCGGCGAAATACAGTTTACGGTGATATGAAAGTCGGCAAGAGATAAAGCAAGTGCATGGGTCAGTGAATAGATTCCTCCTTTGGAAGCCGCATAGCTTTCGCTTCCCGGTTCGCTCATTAAATAACGGGTGGAACAGATATTGATAATTCTGCCATACGGGTGATTTTCTGCTTGGGATTTGCGATGCAAAGCTAATGTGCGTGAGGTGATAAATACAGGGCGCAGATTGATGGACAAAATTTTATCAAAATCTTCCACGCTGGTTTCCGTGATGGGAGAAAATTCGCTTATTCCGGCATTGTTAATAATGATGTCCATATCCCCCCACTTTTCAAAAAGCTCGTGCATACAGTTCTCAAGGGATTCTTTATTACTTACATCGGCATGATAAAAAATTGCTCCGGTCTCTTTGGCTGTCTGTATTCCTAAATCCTCATTTTTGTCACAAAAGGCGACTTGGTATTGTGAGTTGCAGAAAGCTTTCACAATGTTTCTCCCTATGCCATCGGCACCTCCTGTGATGAATGCTTTTCTAGGAAGTTTGATTGTATTGTCTGTCAGGTCCTTTGGTTGAAGCTTGACGGAAATCGTTTTCTTCTTTCCTTGTTTACATTTTTTTTCCCATGCAGCCTTTCGGGCTTCATATTGTTCGTATTGCCTTTCTATATAATTGTCTGCCATAAGTTTTGAAATATATTTATCGGAATGTTATTCTATTGTTTACCATAAAATTAACAGCTCCATATATTATTATTCCAATAAATTGTGCTGTAAATTCTTTGATTCCTATTGCTTCTATCATCAGTATCACAAAAAGAAGTTGTATGCCATAGGCAATACCAAAAGCGGTACAAAAGAGCATTATTTGTTGCCAAAGACTGTTTTGGGGATTGCTGGAAGGAAAAATCCAATATTTGCTCCATATAAAATTATGGGTTTGAGCGATGAGATATGCCATAATATTTGCTACTATATATTTTCCTTTGAATGAGAAGTAACTCATCACAATCCATATCACTAACATGGTAATAAGGTAATTTAAGGTTCCTATTGTAGCAAAACGAACTAAACGTACTGATGCTTTCATCCTCTTTTTATTGGTTTGTTTTATATGGTGAATTTGGGTACAAAAATACTAAAAATATGTGATTTTAATGCTTGTATAATAAAAAAGAAGCCTACTCATCTTAGTTTCTGTTTTAATGTTGTTCAGCATTTTTTGAAGGAAAATTTAAACTGGCTTTTTTCAGTTTTGTCCTGAATTTGAAGTTCAATTGTAATAGAGGTGGACTTTTTTTAGGGGAAAGATGGGAAGAAACGCTGAAAAGCATGGTGGAAATCCGCAGAAAGTGTTGATGCAAATATGTTGATTTTATGACAATCGGACAATATATAAGGCACACTTTTATATCATGCAAAATAATAGCATGTTATAGATGTACCTTATAAACTGTCTGATTGTAAATATTCAAAATCTGTGATTAATGAATTTCGATGACTCTGTTCACTTTGGCTTTTTCTTCAGGAGTGCGTTTAGGCAAATCAATGGTCAGAACACCATTGCTGGCATTGGCGCTGATTTTTTCCTTAACCACATCTTCAGGAAGAATCAAAGCTTGTTCGAACTTAGAGTAAGAAAATTCACGACGTAAATATCTTCTGTTGTGATGGTCGTCCTCTTTTATTTCATTCTTTTTCTCCATTGAGATCACTAGTTCGTTGTTTTCGCTGATGTGGATATTGAAATCTTCTTTAGTCATACCCGGAGCAGCAACCTCTACTTTATAATCTTTGTCACTTTCAATGACATTAATTGCAGGGGCGATAGCGTTGGCTCTTGTCAACCATTCATTATCAAAGAAATCGTTGAAAATACTTGGTAACCAATTCTGATTGTTATACTTTCTAGTCGGCATCATAATTATAATCTCCTATATTTTAAATTGTTACTAGACTGCTTTTTGATTTTTTTATCTTGTCGTTTTTGGAAATACACTGATGTTCTTGCAAAGTATATGCCTGATGGCAAAATGTCAGCCGGAAATGAAATGAATTTAAATCTGTGAAGATAATTTTAATGAATATCGAGATGTGTTTAAACCTTTGTAAAATTTGTTTGCAGTTGAGAAGCAAGGTAAAGTGATAAAGAAAGCCATTTTGTCAGCAAATGGTGGCTGTTATTTATGTTTGTATATTATCTTTGCGTCGTTTTATAAAGATAACCATTAAAGAAGAAAAGGAAATATCATGTTGGCATATACTTATATTAAACAGGGAAAATTTGAATTGATAGAGAAACCGAAGCCTGAGTTGAGAGACTCGCGTGATGCTATTGTGCGCGTTACTCTCGGGAGTATTTGTACCAGTGACTTGCATATTAAACATGGTGGTGTGCCACGTGCTGTTCCCGGAATAACAGTGGGGCATGAAATGGTGGGTATTGTGGAGCAGACAGGACGTGATGTTAAATTAGTCAAACCAGGCGATCGAGTTACCGTCAATGTGGAAACCTTTTGTGGAGAATGTTTTTTTTGCCGGCATAGATATGTGAATAATTGTGCTGATCCTAATGGGGGATGGGCCTTGGGATGTCGGATTGATGGGGGGCAGACGGAGTATGTTCGCGTACCTTATGCTGATCAAGGCTTGAATCTCATTCCCGATTCCGTGAGTGATGAGCAAGCTTTGTTTGTAGGAGATATCCTTGCTACAGGATTTTGGGCTGCTCGCATTTCGGAGATTACCGAAGAAGACACGGTGCTTGTCATTGGTGCGGGACCTACGGGAATCTGTACTTTGCTTTGTGTGATGCTGAGAAAGCCGCAGCGCATTGTTGTTTGTGAACAATCCTCTGAAAGAATTCGGTTTGTTAGGGAACATTATCCGCAGGTAGAAGTTGTCACTCCAGAAGAATGTAAGGAATTTGTATTGCAAAGTAGTCCACACGGTGGTGCGGATGTAGTTTTTGAAGTGGCAGGAGGGGAGGATACATTTCGCTTGGCATGGGAATGTGCGCGCCCTAATGCTGTCGTTATTTTGGTGGCTCTTTATGACCGTCCTCAGATTCTTCCTTTGCCGGATATGTATGGAAAGAATCTAACCTTCAAAACTGGTGGCGTAGATGGTTGCGATTGTGCTGAGATACTTCGCTTGATAGAGATGGGAAAAATAGATACCACTCCACTAATTACACATCGTTTCCCGCTAGATCAGATAGAAACGGCTTACCAGATTTTTGAGAACCGACAAGATGGAGTGATAAAAGTAGCTGTGACAATGGAGACTGGAATGTAGATTAAAAGCAATGAAATAGCATAATATAAGAGTGTATGCCTATTATTGAAATATCATCATTGACACATCCTGGAGTGGATGTTTTCTGCATGTTGACGGAAGCTCAGTTACGTCAGCGTATGGAACCTGGGAAAGGGGTGTTTATAGCCGAAAGCCCCAATGTCATTAGTAGGGCTTTGGATGCAGGATATGAACCTCTTGCTCTTATGTGTGAGCGTAAGCATATCTCTGGTAGTGCTGCTCACATTATCAAGCGTTGTGGTGATGTGCCCGTTTATACGGGTGATAGAGAGTTGTTGGCTACGTTGACTGGCTATGTTCTGACACGTGGTGTATTATGTGCTATGCGTCGTCCGGTGTTGCCCTCTATGGAAGAGATCTGCCGGGATACCCGGCGGATTGTAGTCATTGACGGTGTGGTGGACACTACCAATATCGGGGCGATATTCCGTTCGGCAGCTGCTCTTGGGATAGATGCTGTTTTGTTGACACGCAATTCTTGCGATCCGTTGAATCGCCGTGCGGTAAGGGTGTCTATGGGTTCGGTGTTCTTGGTTCCATGGACATGGTTGAATGGTACGATTGGCGATTTGAACAAGTTTGGTTTCCGTACTGCTGCCATGGCGTTGACTGATGATTCTATCTCTATAGATCATCCCATATTGGCGGCTGAACCTCGGTTGGCTATTGTGATGGGAACAGAAGGGGATGGGCTTCCTTACAAGACAATTGCTGAAGCTGATTATGTAGTCCGTATCCCTATGGCGCATGGAGTGGATTCGCTCAATGTGGCTGCAGCAGCTGCTGTTGCCTTTTGGCAACTCCGGATTACAGACCTTTGAAAAGATTAATATATGATTAAGTTTATTTTATTTTCATAGCTCCCATGGCGTCCGGGCAGTCTGTGGGGGCCTTAGTTGTATAGGCATAAAGCGTATCATCACGCTGATGTGTGGTCACTAGGCGCAGACCATGGTATATCTTCAGCGTGTCAGCATCATAGACAATTTCGACACGTTTGCCTATATACTCTTTCGGCATGCTGTAATGGTGAAGCTTGAAAGTTACATAGCAGTTCCGCATTACCGTTGCAGAGCGCTGCTCCTTCATCTGGTGGCGTATGGCGGGAAGTGGGCGGAGGTACTCGGCTTCAATCTGTTCGCGTCTGGACAGGGAACGTCCGTTCATCCTGCGCCTGTTAAAGGCTGAGAGCGATTCGAAAATGGCCACATTCAAAGATTCCAGAGAGTTGAACACAAGCTCTTCGACATCTGCATATACTGCCGGTAAAGCAGTTTCACGGCATTTTCAACCAACGCCTTGTCCTTGGGATGGCGTACCCGTGCGGGGTATACGGTACATCCATAATGCTCGGAAAATGCCGCAAACTCCTCGTTGATTACCGGACCGTTGTGGTTGCTGCGGGCTACTGCTGCTTTGAGGTTGTCAGGTACGATTGCCATCGGAATACCGCCGTAAAAATGAAGTGCGTTTTCACATGCCTTGATCAGATCTTGTTTTGACTGGGACCAGACCGCCTCACAATAGGTATAGTGGCTACAGGGGAGTATGGACACAAACATTTCAACGCTACGGCATTCACCGTTTTCATTGTCAATGACCTCAAACTTGTCACTGGCAAAGTCAATGTATATTTGGTCATCGGCATAATGCTCAATATGCCCCACGACATGAGTCACCATCCGGTAACGCATGAGATAATTACCGAAACTGGCATGTTTGTATCCATTAGGGCGTGTTTTGTGATACTCTTTGTACAGGGATTTGACCGTTACCCCTCGGCGGCTAAGACGGGCGGAGTACTCGGATGGAAGTGCCTCCAGCTCAAGTTGGCGTTGTGATGGAATCTGACTACGGCTAACCCCTTCGGAGAACATTTCTTGGATGCGGGAAGAAGGCATTGATGCCAACTCCTTTATCGGAATGCCACACTTTTGGAACAGACGCACATATCTGCGCACTGTGTTGCGGGATAGCTCAAAACTCCTGCTTATTTGCTTTATCTCCATCCCCAATGCATAGCATTGGAGAATATTTGCTATCTTTGTTGTCATAGTAGAAATGGTTTTACCCCACCGGTCAAGACGGGAATCAAATCTACGAAAAACACCCCTGTCGGACAATGTTTGGCAGGGGCGTTTTTATATTGTTTTTAAAGGAAATGTCTATTTTGACGAAAGGGAGCAAAATCGCTTGGTTTTCAAGGGCAGATTGCGATGGATTTTCCAAATGCTAATCGTTGGTAATCACCACTTATCTATGATGCAACATCGAAACATGTTTAATTATCAGCGTTTTAGCATTTTAATCGGTACAAATAAATTTTTGACAAAGAATTCATTTTCTATGTACAAGTGTAAACCTTTGTTTTTCAGCTTTTTGTTGATTTTATTTGTACAGCCTTTCTTCATTCAAATTTTGTATATCAGTAAGCGTCTCGTCAGCGGATTTTCCCGGTTGGCAAGCTTTCTTTTAAGCATATAGCCTAGCCAGTCTGAACATGAAGAATTTCACATTAGCCACCCCTCTTAACTGGCTTCGAAAAGCTTTGATTGTAGCATTGAACGACTCCGCTGAAGCATTTGTCAATCGTTCTTCAAAATAATTTATGATGGTCGTACTATGGTTTGAAAAGGTATCAAGTACCTTGTTGAACTCCATATAGTCAAACTTTTCCACTTCATTGTACCATTTTGCGAGATTTAGCCTTGCTTCATCGGGACCTGACTTCTTGTTGAAGATGTCTGTCAGTTTCATGCTAAGGCTGTATCCTTCCAGAAGCTTGGGGAATTTATCAAAGAGAATGGCAGCCCTGGTCTTTTGCTGTTCATTCCATTTGCTCCAGTGTTTCAGTATAATATGCTTGCTTCTGCTTACTATCTGTGGCAGGGTTTCTCCGTTCTCCATTCTTTCAGGCTCCCATTTCCCTATTCTCTCCCTTTCCGCCTTACTCTTTGCTTCTTTCTTCTTTTGACGGTGCTCCCTGATAGCCTGATTTTCCGCATCAAGTACTTTCCACCGATAGCGTATTCTTAACTGGTCAACAGCTTCAGACATGAGCTGCTGTATATGAAAACGGTCATTGATCAGCTTTGCGGCAGGAAACACCTTTCTGACTGTCAGCATCATGGCTGAAGATAAATCTGTAGTGACAGTCTTGACAGACAGCCGTTTCCGGTGCGGAAGCCTGCGCAAGATTCCGCTTACCGCATCTGTGGCCACTCCACGAACCATTGCAACTAAAGCCCCCTTACGGCCTTTAGCTGCTTTATTGGTCAGAATCGTATAAACATCTCCATTGCTCAGGCAAGTTTCATCCAAAGAAAGGTTTTCTCCAATGTTTTCAGGATAAAGGAGGTAGTCATGCGCATGTTCGAGTTGGTCCCAGTTCCGGTAATCACTGATTTTCTCCTTGTATTGTTTACGAAGAGTCTGTCCTTTTACGCCATAACGTTCCGCAAGCACACAGATGCTCACAGGAGTAGATTCAATCTCCTTCTTTTAAAAAAGAAACGAACTCAGAATTGAGCCGTGTACCGTCAAATTCGGATAAATCCCAGTCATAGCTGAAGATTTCATTGGAAGACTTGTCAAGCCATTTACGTTTACGAACATGGAGATAAGTGGCGCGACCACGAATAGGATAGTCTTGGATTGTACGATACTCACCAAAACCATAGGATATGATATCCGGGTTGGTCTTATCTTCTTTTAGCTGAACTTTTTTTCATCAAGATAAATATCAAAACGGTCAGCACTTTTGTCGAAATTGACAATATTAAAGTTGTCTATAAGCACATCCGGAAGGATGGCACGAAGGAGTTGTCCGGGTTTCATAAAACAAAGGTAAGCAAAGATAGCGAATTTTAAAAATTACCAACCAGAAATTTCCGCTAACCCGAAAATCCGGGATTGTTCATGTATATCCATAATTCCTCTCCTTCCAGGGTGATCACAACCCTGGTTGAAAAGGATATGGAGAAAAAGAGAGAGGCGGGAAAACAGGAGAAGGTATGTATGTGATGATGCTATTTAAGATAGTAGGGCTTATGGTATGGGCAATATACTGAATTTGTTGTCGCCCGTTCATTACAATTAGGGTATGCGCATTTATAATCTCCTGTTATTATCTCAAGCATCGTTGAGCATGACGAAAACAAACAGAAACTTAAGAATAAAATAAATAATTTTGAGTTCATAGTTAAATGAGTTGATTAGTAATAGTTTTTAGTTTTCTCTTGTGAAGACTTTGTTGTTTTTAAAGGAAAAAGCTTCACAATATATAGGATATCCATATGTATTACCGTTTATAAATGGATTTTTTAAAAATCTATTTAAGTCGTTGAATGTTAATTTTATAGATGCTTCTTGGTTTATATCGGATATCGTTAATAAAATAATTTGGGATTCGTGTAATGGTACCATTGGGATTATAATATTCATCCATAAATGAGTTTTTAAAAGCTTCTAAAACATTTTGGTATGAATTATTACTTGCTATTACAAAATAAGCAGTAACACCATATGTTAGTGTTCGTATATAAACTAATTCTTCAAGGGAAGAGGGAGGGGCAATGAATAACCCATCTGAGGGTACATCCATTGAGATTGTGAATCCTTTGAATATAACTTCACTAATACATAGGCTTTTTATGTTTTTCATATTAAATTCTTGTTGTGCTATTTTTTTTAGTGCATTGCCAAACTCTTTATTATATGGGAAACAGTTCTCTATATTTGATAGAGATTTTAATTCTGCAAATTTTATAATATATGGTCTTTGAGGTGAAGTATAGCTCTGGAATTCTTTGGATTTCAGAGCTTCTTTTATCTTTTGTAGATATTCACTTCCCTTAACATCTTCCATGCAAGTTATGTATGGAATGGGAAAATTAAAAGTTAAATCTATTGGATGTTTCTTATCTATATTTTCTCTATCGAAAGTTGTAGCGAAAGAACTTTTAGGAAATGTTGCTCCTACATATATGTGAGGTGGAGTTGCTAAACATTCCCATCTTTGTACTCCTATATATTGGTTACCAATAAAAAATTCGTCATCATTTTTACTATCATCAATAAGGGTGTCCCATTGAAAAATAAATTTATTTTGAACCGTATCTTTAGGGTTTTGTGGTAACTGTTCATTGTTTTTATTTACTAAATGTTCTTCTTTCTCACAAGCCATAAAGAAAGAAGTAGTTATGATATATAACAAATAAAATAATTTTTTTTCATTTTATACCATGCTTTTTTAGTTTACATTTTATTTATTTATATTGCCATAATATGGCTTTAACAATGTGCAAATTTATGCAATATATATGTAAAATCCATTTATAATAGAATTTATTTTATTGTAATGATTTGATTTAATCAATTGATTGTCAGTAGTGAATATAGAAAAAGACTTGTAATATTTATCTTTTTTATTTATTTCATTTTCTTGAGAAAGAAAGGTAATAATATTGGCTCCATCAGGTGCTTTAATTTTCTTTCGAATATTGGTCTTGTATCTATGAAAATATGCTTTGCATCCAAATAGCAGCTATTTCTTCTGTTTTAAAACCTGCAATCATCATACAACATAGCTGCATTTCTTTTTCATTTAAGCATGAATAGTTTTCCTTTAACATGGAGTAAAAATTGTCAAAAGATAAATCTATATGTTTATAAAAACTGTTTCATTGTATTGTTAATAGGTCATTATATTTTATGAAGTTAAATTTTTCTATTTCCTTTAAAAGTTTGGCACTTTGTTCTTTTTTCATATATGTGTAATTTATTAAAATGAATATCCAAAACTAATATAAGGGTAAATAAATGGTTCTTTTGTTACACCGTGTTTATCATTAAAACTAAAAGAAGGGCTTAATCCTATTCTAAATAGAAAACCTTTAGTTGATATGTAACGGTAACCTATATTAGAAAAGAAATAATATCCAAATGTTGTATTGGAAGTTAAATTTATTGTTTCATATTGATCCTTTGATTTTTCTATAAAAGAAATATGTTCGTTATATATTCCAAGATTAGAACCTAATCCAAGTTCTAATTTGTGCTTATTTCCAGAGGTGAGAAAGTTGACTTCGATAGGGAAAAATAGCCCTCTATTAGAGTTAGATGCTTTAATAAAAGAATCCCCTCCTTGAAAATAAGAAACACCAAGCCTATATCCCCATGGGGATATAGGAGTAAATCTTGAATCGAAAGAAACTCCAATAAGGTTAGAAGATCCTAAAAACTCTACATAGATATTTTTATCTCTTGTCTTTTTGAAAGATAAGGTGTCCTGTGCGAATATATTTGCAAAAACACCTATGGCAAACGATGCAAGTAAAAAACCTTTTTTTATCATATAATTTATTGATTTTGAACGTTGCAAAGTTAGACTTAATACTTTAAATCGCCATTTGTAAGCCTTTTTGTTAACTTGTAAACTTAATATATAACTATTTGATATTTAGGGTATATCACAAAAAAAGATTGTAAAAGTATAAACTGTCATTGGAATGGAGGAGCAGACATTAAAAAAGCTATGATATTAGCACCTTCAGGAGTTTTAAGTTTCTTTCGGATATTGGTTTTATATTTGTGTACAGAAAAAATACTTTGCATCCATATAGCTGCAATTTCTTCTGTCTTGAACCCTGCAACCATCATACAGCAAAGTTGTAGTTCTTTCTCATTTAGATCTGAAAAGTTATCTTTCAGCAGTGTATAAAAATTATCAAAAGATAAATCAATGTGTTTATAAAAATTGTCCCATTGCGTAGTTAGTAAAGAATTATTTTGTGTAATATTGAATCTATTTAATTCTTTTATAAATTTAGCACTTTGTTCTTTTTGCGTATATCTCAACATCGCAATTTGTTTGGCTACTTCAAAATCACGTAAAATGAACATCTTTGCTTCATCTTTTATATTATTTAATCCCTCCAATGTTTCTATTTGTTGGTGAAGAGCCACAATTTGGTAAGCTTGTTTTCTTTTTTTATTGATGTAGATTAATAGCCCTATACTTGCTATAAAAAGAGAACTTAAAGCAGCATATTTGTATGTAGATAATTTCTTTTCATAATTTTTTTTATCACAAAAGTGGGTATATGCTTGAATAGCTTCATCTAAAGAACTTCCATTCAAATTTCTTAGAAGAATTTCATGTCGTTCTATTGCCTTATACAGGCAATCAATTTGATTATCTGTATTATTATTCTCTCTAGCAAATTCTGCACACAGTTTATAAAATTCTATTTCAGCAAAATTAGTTTCCGGGTCTGTGTCATATTGTATAGCTAATTTTCTATGTTTATAAGCATTTGCTAAATCATTTATGGAGTGATAGCAATAAGTTAGTATAGAATGGCAGACAAACAAAAAATCATCTGTTTGTTTTAATGTTATAGCTTCCTGTAATTTATCAATACATAATGTCCATTGTTTAGTCTTATATAACGCAATACCTTGTAGGCATTTGATTTCATTATAATAAATATTGTTTTTATCAATGGAAATTTCTATTAAATTCAATAACTCATAGGCTTTTTTATGATTTCCTATATATAAAAAGCTTTTTGCCATTTGTACTTGAGTTGATATATCCATATCCCTAAATGCAATATCTTTAATACACTGGTTAGCTAATGTTTGATATTTAATAAATTTCAACATATTGTATTTGTGGATATACATATCTCCTAGATAGCCATATAAACAACATAGCCATTCTTTATCCTCTATTTGGCTTGCTATATCTATAGCTTTTTCTATAGCTTGCACCTCCATTTTTAAGTTTTTTTCTTTTTTGTATGTTTTGGCAAGAAACAAAAGGGATTCAAGTTGTTGTTGAATTAGTTTCTTTTTTGTGAAAATATGAATACTTTTTTGTAATAACCCTTTATGTGGGTAATAATTATTTATATAGTGATTTGCTAATGAAACCAATAAGAAATGAGTTGCTTCTTTTGAGTTATTAAGATTAGTGACCTGGGTTGAATCAATTTTAGAAAGATATAATCGAGGATTATTTTCTAAGAGTGTTATTTGATTATTAAAAAAGTCTTCTTCCTCATTGTTTTGTTGGCAAGATGTCTGTACTAACAAAATGATGATAACTAAAAAATATATAGATTGTTTTTTCATAGTATTATTAATAGGTTTGATTACAACTCAGTTTTTACATGTATTTTTCCGAAAGTCTTTTGTTCATTATGTACCCAGCACAATTCTCCGATAATCTTCTCCAATGGGAAATAATCAAGAACGATATATTGCAGGTCAAATCCGGTATGCTCGAAATAATCCAGCGGGAGTGAAACGAAGTCTTTACGGAGTATTCCGTCTGTTTTGCAATATAATTCCAGCCATTCGGAGGTTTCGCCACTTATTGAAATTATTATCTTTTCAGACCTCTTCTTTGGTTGAACATCTTCTTTCATTGTCATATCGTAATTTTCTGAACAGAATATGCTTTATACTTCCGAAACATGCTGCAAATATAGCAAAATACATTTTCTCACTTTTATTTTTAGTGTATTTTTTATTTGCCAAATATATATTCACTTACCGATGAATAAAGAATTTACATCCACTTCTGCGTCTTCCATCCCAAGCACCCTCTCGATATCTTTCAGTATTCTGGTATAATTGTCAGATATTTCCTTCTCCGTCCTGAACGCGACTACCGGCAGCGGTTCCTCCTCCAGTTCGAACAGCCTGAACTTCTTCCTGAAATGCCCTTTGATATTGGAACGGTTTCCCATTCCGATAAATTCCCCCGGTTCCAATGAAGCGAAGTCCTTCGATTCATATATCTCTTCCTTCTGTGTGCTGATGGTCACGCTGGAATTACGGCCGCCACCGCTGCTGCCGGAACTGGTGGACTTCTTCTCCTTCTCGTATTTCCCGAAAAAGAGAGGGTAATATTTCAATGCCTCCACATCCTGTGTGCGGCCCAGAAAGATCCGCACGCTACATTTGTAAAGGAATGATCAGTATAGCAAGAGGCTATGAAAGAAACGGTAAGGAAAAAGACTAAGGATATGACAAAAAAACGTCAGAGATATGGAAAGACAGCTTTTCCTTTCCTATTTCCGTATTGTTTCATAAAGTAGCCCGCCTACGTCTATTCCAATATCAAACTTCTTAAACTTGTAGCGTGGTATGACTATTGGAGCCACATTCCAACCTTTCTCCGGATTGTAATAATTTTGTATGCCGACTTCCATTTCCAACCGGTCTGTAAAATCATACCCGGCAGTAATGCCATATGTATTTCTATAAAAGCCATACTGGTAAGTCGGTGTATATACTCCAAACACTTTTAGTCTTAATCTTTCATTTGGGTGATAAATCATTGCGCCATAGATGCCAAAAGCCTGTCCGGTACTTTTGGGAAAGTTATATTTGGTGGCATTTATGCCCAGTCGGGTTTCAAAATCATTGTTGAATTGATGATGAAACATTATTGAAGCCTCGTTTATCCGTCCTATTCCCGGCAACGTGGTTTGTGAGCCACTGCCATAGAAATGAGAGAAAATATGTCCGCTTGTACTATAGTCCCCATAAAACATTGGAGTAGGATTAATGTAATATAGTGGTATATAGAAAGGTCTATCCGCTTTAAAATTTGTGTTGTCAATGGCTGTTTCTACGTCTTTCGCATTGGGATTGGGCAATAATAAATCTGTCTTATTGAACGGCATACATACTTTATCAAAGAGAATTCTTGAACTGTCATTTTTAAGTTTGATATGGTTCTCTCTGATGTTTTCTTGCCCGTTAGCACCAAATATAAACAGGCAGAGCATCAATGTTATATATATGACTTTTACAAGTTGCATAAACTGATATGATACAGTTATTTATTCTTTAAAGTCACTTTTACTTTTTCTGTTTGGCTGTGCGGATTATAAGTAAGACTTGCACATCCTGATAAATATATAATAACACTGGCTAAAATAGCTATTATGATATATTTTTTTAGGTTTTTCATGTTACTAATTTTTATATCGCAAAATTAGGCAAATCATTCTCAGTTTAAGGTTTATAGTTCTGTATTTCCCTTAATTTTCCTAAATTAAAAGTTCAGATTGTCAAATCTACAAAAGTTTGTATACATTTGTGTAGTTTAATATATTAATTATGAAAAGAATAATCGTTTTTTTGCAGTGATTGTACAGATGGTGCTTCTTTCCTGTTGTGTTGAGAAACAAGGATATTATGACAGTGGGGAAGAAAGCATTATCGCACTAATATGTGATATAACTTGGACTGGCGGAAAAAAAGAGTATGAAGACGGAAGCTCTTGGGAATCTATTTGGAATTTCGATAAAGATGGAACATATACACGAGCCAATGTAGAGATTGATAAGGATGGGAACAAAAAAGAAGGTGAGATTCGTGGAAGATGGTCTTTCGCCACTCCTAACTTTAGCACATTATATTTTGGTGGTAGTCATTATTGGGATATTAAAGAACTGGATAAGACAATCTTTTCATTCTACGATAGAACAGGAGAACTGAACGATCCAACTACGTCTAAAGAATATGTTGAATTTTACCCATACAATGATGGGAAAACTAATTATACAACGTATTTAATTATCAAAAAATGCAGTTAGACACTGAAAAGTGTTTTTTAGGGAGGGTAACACTCCACTATCGCTTTCTTTTTGATATTCTATAAGTACAAAAGTTAGAAAGCCCCCAGCGGAAACGCCGGAGCCTTATAGGCTTGCGTTAGGGTAGCTTGTTCTCTGTATTTCTGATACAGGAGCATTAGGCCCCAAAATTACTTCGATATTTTGACGTAAACAGTTCCTTTACTTGAAGGTTTATCCTCCTCCAAACGAATTGTATAATAGACATAATCATCAATACCATACTTCTCATACCATTTTCGTGGCTCTACTTTTGAATCACGTAATCCACAAAACCAGATTCCACCTTGCACCGAAATACCAGAGGTATAACTTATAATAGGAATATCAAAACCATCACCAGGTGTATACGTTTCCATTAGAATCTTATGTCTATCCAAGCGTACCGTATCTGTGAACAATGGCATATTGTCTACTGGTGGATAAAAACAAGTTAAACGTATGCTATCTTCTTTGTATGGTGCTACCATAAAATCAAGTGTTTCTACACTATCGACCAATATAAAATGTACGAAATCAGGTAAAAGTTCTCTTTCTGTAAACACACCATTGTTGCAAGATATTTTTTTTAGCTTGGCTCGTTTCCCATTGAATTCACCCTTGATAGTCAGATTCAGATGTTGTACACCTTGCATCCGGAAATATTCTTGTAAAATAATAGGAAGGGAATTTGTTATATTTTCATAATTCACTTTCACTTGTTGCCCCTGCATGGTAATGCTAAAAAGGAGTAATACACCTAATAGAAATCTTGTTTTCATTTTCATTATTTACTTTGAACTATAATTTTTATTTTTCCTATTACTTTCTGTTCGTCACGTTCCCGGCAAAGTGCCCGGTGTGTGCTTTCTCCTTATACATCTGAAGAGCTTTGATTTCGTTATGCAATCAGTCGTTTTCTTCTTAAAGTAACTGAAGGGTTTTGCCTGTTCTGTTGCCACGCTTTCTGCTTTGCCTTTTGCTTCTGTAGCCGGAAGCTATTTTGCTGTCTGTTCCTGGACTTCCTATAATAGTTGACGAATGGCTTCTGTTCTCTCATCGCTTGCTCTTCAGATTAAATTCTGTGCATTCAAAGTATTCCAAGGCGAACGAAACGAAGTCATTACAAAATATGCCGTTTACCTAGCAATATATTTCAAGTTGCTGGAAAGTATCTCCATCTATTGAAATAATTATCTTTCCCGGCTTCTTCTTTGGTTGAATGTCTTTTTTCATTGTCATATCGTATATTTTCTGAACAGAATATGCTTTATACTTCCTAAATATGCTGCAAATATAGCAAAACACATTTTCTCACTTTTATTTTTAGTGTATTTTTTTTATTGCCAAATATATATTCACTTACCGATGAACAAAGAATTTACATCCACTTCTGCGTCTTCCATCCCAAGCACCCTCTCGATATCTTTCAGTATTCTGGTATAATTGTCAGATATTTCCTTCTCCGTCCTGAACGCGACTACCGGCAGCGGTTCCTCCTCCAGTTCGAACAGCCTGAACTTCTTCCTGAAATGCCCTTTGATATTGGAACGGTTTCCCATTCCGATAAATTCCCCCGGTTCCAATGAAGCGAAGTCCTTCGATTCATATATCTCTTCCTTCTGTGTGCTGATGGTCACGCTGGAATTACGGCCGCCACCGCTGCTGCCGGAACTGGTGGACTTCTTCTCCTTCTCGTATTTCCCGAAAAAGAGAGGGTAATATTTCAATGCCTCCACATCCTGTGTGCAGCCTAGGAAGATATTTCCGAAATTCGCCTCAATGGACGACCTGTCCAGTTTGCTGTACAGTTTCTCCAGCTTGCCTTCGGACTGGGTGAGCAGCAGGAACGCCGCCCCGTACTCGCGCAGGACGGAAGGCAGCTTCTCGAAGTCACGCACCTTGAAGGTGGTCATCTCGTCCAGGATAAATACAAAGGGGACCCTGTTCTCCATGGAAAACGAGCGCGATGCGATACTCATTACCATGGCGCTGATATCGTTCAGCTTCAGGAATTCCTGAAGCTGTCCCGTATCGGCCTTCATCACGAAGTGACGATATGCGGCAGCGTGCAACATTCCGGGAACTCATCCCAAAGCCTGTACGCCACGCCGTTCAGGATGCCAAGCGCGCCCGTATACCATTCGTCCTGTTTGGATGTGGGCGGCATCAACGCGCCCAGTACGTCCTCCATCAGCTGCATGAGCATCGTCCTGTCCTTTATATTCCTCCTGTCCAGCGGATTGAAGCGGTAAGTCCGGTTCATGTCCGTGAAATTTACATAATAGAACTCATGGGGGTATCCGTGTTTCCTGATCAGGTTGTATGCAGTCCGGGTATAGTCAAAATCCTTGAAGTCATAGATGAAACCGGCGAATCCGGACCTGATGTACTGTTCCATCAGCGGTTTGCCTATGGATTTGGTCTTGCCGGAACCGGCTCCTCCATAGACAAGGAAATTGGAGAACCAGTAATAATATCTGATAATTGTCCCGTCCGTGGCGTGAAGGGAGAGCAGGGCTTTTCCACCCTTTCCGCTTTCTGTCCCTCCTTTAAAAGAAAGACGAAGAAGTACGGAAACGACACCCGGAAGCAGGAACCACCACCCATCCGGAATGGTGGCATGTGCGACAGCTGTTTCTGCAAGTACCAACAGCAGGAACAGGACATGTGACATCCGGGATTTTCCCGGAAACAGACAGCTGGCAATGCCGCCGCCAAAAAGCAGGGCTGCCAGTCTCATAATAAACATATGATCCATATTCATAAATTGATTTAGATTTTTCCAGTTCAGACTGGGAGCCGTCATTATAGAGCAGGTATATCATCTTGGTGTTTATGCCCACAACCACCCAGAGGTATC
>OLOW01000734.1_pt1 | contig 22435 bp, 15 predicted proteins | sample 1672801 | NCBI WGS metagenome assembly OLOW01 (sample SAMEA3136725, study PRJEB25190) | human gut metagenome | biome: human gut; feature: human-associated habitat; material: faeces | place: Austria | collected 2013 | reverse complement strand
CCGGGTGCTTTTAGAAAATTCTGGCGCCCTTACAACTTCTTCATCGTAGAATCATAGTCCGAAACAGGATACCAAGTTTATCTTATGGACCGGGGTAAGCCAAGATGATGAATTAAACAGCAAATTATTTATCATAATCTTTCGAACAAACACTAATCCCCATTCCATATCCCTTTGGTCCGATATGGCATCCTACACTGAATGAAAGTGGATCATAGTATACATAAGAATTCGGAAATGCTTCTACAAGCATCTGTTTCCATTCTGCGGCCTCTTCTTCCGTGAGGTTAGAGCCGGCAGCACCAACGAGAAGATGTTTGTCGTCAGCGTCTTTAAATCGTGTCTCACGGTCATTCTTTAATGCTTCAACCATTTTCTGCTTACATTTCTTCATGCCGCGTGTCTTGGCAAATGCGTCCAGCTTACCACCCTGGATAGTGAGAATCGGCTTGATGTTAAGAACACTTCCGAGTGCAGCACCGGCTGCGGTGACGCGTCCGCCTTTTTTCAGGAACTCAAGAGTGTCGACAGCAATATAGATACTGGAGTTATAGGCTTCGGCCTCTAATACTTCTTTGATCTCTTTTGCTGATTTTCCGGCTTCTGCAAGCTTCTTGGCATGCATGACAGATTCTCTCTGCGTAACGGAGATTCTGTGGTTGTCTGCAACCTGTACTTTGCCATCATAATCATCGGAAAGGCTGATAGCGGTTGAACAAGAAGCACTCAGTCCGCTGGACATTGGGATATGAATGATCTCATCATAACCCTGTTCTAATATATCATCCCAGAGATCCATCAGATCGCCTGGAGATGGCTGGGATGTAGATACATTCTGTCCGCCGGTCAGGCTTCCGTAGAAAGAATCTTCTGTAAGATCAATTCCCTCATAATGTGTCTCATCATCGATAATGACTGGCATAGGAATCAGGAAAATTCCCATGGAGTCGGCTTCTGCTTTCATAATTCCGCTGTTGGTATCTGTCATAACAGCTGTTTTCATATGTGAAAACCTCCTTTGTATTCTTTACTATCTATCAGTTATGGAATAAATATTCTTCATTATAAATATGATTATTCGGTTCGTGTATCACCCCAGAAGAACAAAGCAACTGTGCCCGGTCCTGTATGACTTCCAATCGTCGTACCTACGTTATTGATCTCGACTTTTCCATTCAGATATGGGAAGCGGGATTCAACAAGATCGGCAACCGCTCTGGCATCTTCGTAGCATTCGGAGTGAGAAATGTAACATTTCCCATTATAGTCGGTCTGGTGACCCCCGGCAGGCCCATGCACACGGGGCATACATGCGTGTTGGGCTCCGCGCCGAATACGTTCGGGCAGGCGCAGAACACCTTGCTCCTCGTGCGCAGCTCCACATGCGTTTCCAGGCCGATGACCATTTCATATGCCTTGCTCATGCCTGCGCCTCCTCTTCCACAGCGTCATAGGGATGCAGCCCTTCGTTCACCCTGGCCGCTCGCTCATAGGCCACGGCGACTTCCATCAGAAGCGGCAGGCTGTCCCGCGCGCCCATCAGGCTCATGCCGATCGGCAGCCCTTCTGACGACCGCCCGCATGGCAGGGACACCGCGGGCAGGCCCGTGATGTTGGCCGGCACGGTATAGATATCGCCCAGATACATTTTCATCGGATCGCCCGTCTTTTCGCCCAGACGATAGGCCGGAGTGGGCGCCACGGGGGAGAGCAGGGCGGCGCAGCCTTTCAGCGCCTCGGCCGCCTCATAGCGCAGCAGCTCCCGCGCCTTGAGCGCCTTGAGATAGTACTGGTCCTGATAGCCGCTGCTGAGCGCGAAGGTGCCCAGCATGATGCGCCGCTTGACCTCCATGCCAAAGCCCTCCTGACGGCTCTTGCGGTACAGCTCATCCAGATCCGCATAGGCGCGGGCACGGTAACCATAGCGCACGCCGTCAAAGCGGGCCAGGTTGCTGGACGCCTCCGCGCTGGAGATAACGTAATATGCGGGAAGCGCATAGGGCAGCGAGGGGATGCTCACTTCCCGAACCTGCATGCCCAGTCTGTGCAGCGCCTCCGCCGCGGTCTCCACGGCAGCACGCACCTGCTGATCCAGCCCCTCGCCGAAGCATTCGCGCGGCAGGCCCACCGTCAGTCCGGAAAGATCCCGCGCCTCACGAACCGCGCAGGGCTGAGCCAGCGTGGGATCGCTGGTCATGTCGTGCGGGTCGCCTCCGCTGATTCCATCCAGCACCAGCGCCGCATCCGCAGCGGTCTTGCACAGCGGTCCGATCTGGTCCAACGAGCTGGCAAAGGCGACCAGCCCATAGCGGCTGACCATGCCGTAGGCAGGCTTGACGCCCACCACCCCGCAGAAGCTGGCAGGCTGGCGAATGCTGCCACCCGTATCGCTGCCCAGCGCCGCGGGGGTCATGCCCGCCGCCACTGCCGCCGCCGAGCCGCCCGACGAGCCGCCCGGAACGCAGTCCAGCTTCCACGGGTTACGCGTAACGCCGAATGCGCTATTTTCGGTGCTGCCGCCCATGGCGAACTCGTCCATGTTGAGACGGCCCAGGATGGGCATGCCGGCAGCATGCAGCTTTTGAATCACCGTCGCGTCATAGGGCGAGCGGAAGGATTCCAGCATGCGGCTTGCACAGGAGCACACGCGCCCGCGCATGACCAGATTGTCCTTCACGGCGATGGGCACGCCATCCAGCGGAGACAGCCTCCACCCCTGCGCGCGCCGCCGGTCGGACTCCGCGGCCTCGCGCAGGGCATCGTCGGGATAGGTTTCCAGATAGGCGTGCACCTCGCCGTCACGCGCGTCAATGGCGCGAAGGTACGCCTGAACGATTTCCACGGAGGTGATCTGCCCGCCGTCCAGCAGGGCGCACAGCTCCGTCACGGTCTTTTGGCAAAGCGCCGGTATGGGCTTCATAGGACAAAGCGCCTCCCTTTCAGTCAAAGGTCTTGGGCACGGTGATCAGGCGGCCCGCTACGGTGGATGCGTTCATGAGCACCTCATCAATGGGCAGGCTCTCGCCGGGCTCGTCGGGCCGCAGAGACTGCGTTTCGGGCACGGTGCGCGGCCGCGGGGGTGCCTCGCGCTGCAGCCCGGCCAGCTCGCCCGCAAAGTCCACGATGGCGGCAAATTCCCGGCTCATGCGTTCCTCCTCGCCAGGCGAGAGGGTGAGCATGGACAGAAGGGCCGCATTCTCCACCGCCTCCCGCCGGAGCGTGCGGACGTGTTCCTCTCTGCCCGTCTCGGCCACGGACACACCCAGCTTGAGCGCCTCCAGCTGCGAGGCGTCCACGTAGTCCGGCGCGCCGGTGAGCGGGCAGCGTGCATCCTTGGTCTTGGGGAAGGCGATGACCTCGCGCAGCGAAGGCACGCCCAGCAGCAGCATGCACAGCCGGTCCACGCCGAAGGCAAACCCCGCGTGCGGCGGCGTGCCAAAGCGGAAAGCGTCCAGCAAAAATCCGAAGCGTTCGCGCGCTTCCTCCTTGTCAAAGCCCAGGGCGCGGAACACCTTTTGCTGGATATCCGCGCGGTGGATGCGCACGCTGCCGCTGCCCAGTTCCACGCCGTTGAGAACCACATCATAGGCCTGCGACCGCACCTGTGGTTTGGTCTCGTCGTCCTGCATCAGCTCCACATCCTCCAAAAACGGCATGGTGAAGGGGTGGTGCATGGCGGCATAGCGCTTTTCGTCCTTTTTGTATTCAAACATGGGAAAATCCGTCACCAGCGCGAACTGGAAATCGCCAGGGTCGGTCAGTCCCAGCAGGTCCGCGCATTTCAGGCGCAGGCCGCCCAGCACGCGCCGCACCACCTCCAGTCCGTCGGCGCAGAAGAGGATGAAGTCGCCGGGCCGTGCGTCCATGCGCATTTCCAGATCCCGCCACACCTCTGGTTCAAAATACTTGGGCAGAATGGAGTTGATCTCCCCATTTTCGCGGTAGAGAATCCAGGCCATGCCCTTGGCGCCGAGGCGAACGGCCTGGCGGGTGAGCAGCTCAATGGTGGAGCGGGTAAAGACCGCGCCCGCGCCCTTGACATTGATGGCTCGCACCACTCCGCCGCCTTTCAGCGCTTCCGTAAAGACGGAAAACGACGCGCGGCCCGCGATGTCGCTCACATCCACGATGGGCAGATCAAAGCGCAGATCCGGCTTGTCGCTGCCATAGCGGTCCATGGCCTCCAGCCAGGTGAGCCGCCGGAAGGGATGCGGCACGGGGCGGCCCATCACCCGCTCAAACAGCCGGGTGAACAGATCCGTGAGAAACGCGAGCATATCCTCCTGGTCCACGAAGCTTCGCTCCATGTCCACCTGGGTAAACTCGGGCTGGCGGTCGGCGCGCAGATCCTCGTCGCGGAAGCAGCGGGCCACCTGATAGTATTTGTCGATGCCCGACACCATCAAAAGCTGCTTGTAGATCTGCGGGCTCTGGGGCAGGGCATAGAATGTGCCGGGGTGCACACGGCTGGGGACCAGATAGTCGCGTGCGCCCTCCGGAGTGGATTTGCACAGGATGGGCGTTTCCACCTGCAAAAAGCCCTGATCGTTGAGAAGGCGCTGCACCTCGCTCAGCAGCGTGTGGCGAAAGAGCAGGTTTCGGTACATCTGCGGGCGGCGCAGGTCCAGATAGCGGTATTTGAGCCGCACCTCCTCGCGCACAGGCTCCTCGTCGGTCAGGGAAAAGGGCAGCGTATCCGCCGAGGAGAGCACCTCCATATGGCTGACGGCCAGTTCCACCTCACCGGTGGGCAGGGCGGGGTTATAGGTGCTTTCGTCGCGCAGGCGCACCTCGCCGGTGATCTGCACCACGCTCTGATTTTTGAGCCGTTCAGCCAGCGCAAAGCTGGCGGGATCCGCCACGGCCTGGTCAAAGACCGTCTGCACCACGCCCTCGCGATCGCGCACATCCACGAAGATGACGCCGCCCATGTCGCGGCAGGTCAGCACCCAGCCGCACACCGTAGCCTGCAGGCCGATGTGCGTGCGGCGCAGGGTTCCGCAGTAATGCGTTCTTTCCATAAAGCTGCAACCTCCCTTGTCGCCGGGTATGAAAAAAGCCCCCCGCCCCGGCATCTCCGGGGCGAAAGGCCAAAGCCTTCCGCGGTACCACCCGCGTTGGACAGAACATGTCCCGCTCACAAAAGGGAACGCCATTGATCCCCCCGCGCTGTACCGGGCGCGCCCGTCCGTGCCTACTGAGGCTACCTGCCCTTTGGGACGGATGCTCGGGGATGTTCTTCGCTTTCCCGACCCTGCCGCCTTTCCAGCCCCGGCGGCTCTCTGCGAAGGTCTTGCGGGCAAGCTACTCTTCCCGTCATCGCCATGTGCGGAATGATAACAGGCTTTGCCCGGGCTGTCAAGGGGGAATCTACGGCAGGACAAAAAAAGTACAGCTTTCTCTCATCCTCCATTGATATGCAAAGGTTTTCCATATATAATACATATCGGATGTTATTTTAATCGATTGGTTTATTTTGTACTACTTATTCGATGTTGAATCACACAAAAGAAGGATATGGTTCATATGAAGCAAAAAGTGGTTTGGACGTTAACGATCGTTGTTACCCTTATTCTTTGCATACCCTTCTGTACACAACCGGCTGCTTTTGCTTCTCAAGGTGATGATACGTCCTCCACGACTTTTTTCATAACCGACCTTGACAGCTTCAAGGAAGCCGTAGTGGAGATTCAGGCGCTGCGCGATGAAAGCGGGCTCACCGAAGCGACGATTGTATTTACGCAGGATTTGGAATTCGATTATGTGCCTCATGCCGATGTCGATGCGGGCTACACCTCCAGCTACGACTCTCAATTTGTGGGCCGAAATTATTTCAGCGGTATAGAGGGCGTCACCCTGACGCTGACCAGCGAAAGCGGCCCCGTGACCCTGAAGAATCTGGGCGCCACACTGGGTTCCACCCGTCTTACCAACGCAGGCTTCAACACCAACGATCAAAACGCCCGTTTCTTTACCGGGCCATTGGTTCTGGACAAGATCAGGCTTGAGACCAGCACAAGAGATTTTTATTTTGCGCAGGGGTTCCCTCTTGTCATCACAGAAAACTTCCAAAGCACCACGCGTATCTCTCTCGTGGGCGGCTGTCTGGGCACGCTGAGGCGTCTGGACGGGCACGGGTTCCCCGATAGCAGCGGGCTCGGCGGCGGATATGAAGAACTGGACAAGACCAAAAACCACCCTGCTTCCACCCATCTGGAAATCTACGGCGGAGACTATTCCTACATCATCGGCGGCGGCTACAACAGCGATGTAACCGGCACGTTCAACGAAAACAGCATGTCCTATGACGGCGGCACCTACGTAAAAATCCAGATGGACGGCGTTACGGAGAAAGACGGCTGGTATGAGGTGGCCAATGTATACGGCGGCAGCTATGTGCGGTGGAACGGGTCCAGCCAGCCCTCTGATGCCACCAACGGAAAAATCCAGGGCGACACGCAGGTGGAAGTACTCTCCGGCGTAGTGGCCAGCATCTGGGGCGGTTCCGACAACCTTGTATCCGGCCGGAAGAATCAGGGCGTCATCGTGGGAGACACCCATGTTACTGTCGGTACGGAAAGCGGCAGCAGCGAAGCGGTGTGCCAGTATGTCTATGGCGGCGGGTCTTGCAGCACCATCGGGCAGGAGCGCGTCTATTATGATCCTGATGATTCATGGGCTTTTGCATCCGTGGGCGGAGACACCCATGTAACCATCAACGCAACCACAAGGGGCCGGGACAACGTTGGCGATCCCAGCGGCCATATCTATGCGGCCGGCGACCGCGACATCATCAACGGCACCACCTCTCTGGTCTTGAACGGAGGGGCTGGCTTCGAGTGGGTTTTTGCAGGCGGCACAAACAGCAACTACCGGGATGAGACGGAAATCAACAACATGCGCGGCGAGCCGAATGCTGCCTCCATCGAGATCAACGGCGGCACGTGGGATGAAATCTATTCCGGCGTATGCACCTTTGTCGGCAGCGACGAGGCGGACAGCGAACAGCCCATCAACGGCGATGTCTTTGTGCAGTTCAACGACGGCACGGTCAATTTCTTCAGTCTCAGTAGCCCCATGACCAAAATTGACGGTGACAGCACGCTGGAGATCAACGGCGGGACATTAGGAAACCTGGTATGTGCGATCTCCGGCTACCGCGACACCGATTGGGGCGGAAACGACCTGCAATGGGGTGAAGTAACAGGCAAGCGCATCGTGAACCTTCACAATCAAGACCAGATGACCTGTTGGCAAATCTATGCCATCGATGAAATCAATGTAATCAATACGGCGCCGTTTATCGCTCGTGGCACCACATCCTCCGGCGCGCTGCAATCCTGTGGCGACGTAAATCTCCTTTCCGGCACCCTGGCGCTTACCGGAACCAACAACCTCATCGCAACCGGTGCGGATGGGGTGACTGGTGATCTGACCATAGCCCAGGGAGCGACGCTCGCACTGAACGGAACCGACAGTGTGATCACCACGCCCGGGTGCGTCAACGCGGCGGGCAGCGCCGAGGGAACGGCGGGAAGGCTGCTGGTGGTAAAGCCCTCCGCTTCCTCCTCTACGGGCTGGGTCAAAACGGACATGACGCCTCACCGCCCTGCGGTGGGCGAGGTGTACCTGCGCTCCAACAGCACCAATGAAACCGCTGCCTCCAACAGCGATGCGGCGCTGATAGATTTGGGCAATAACGAGCCAGACCTGTATGTGGAATATACCCAGGATGCGGATGCCGTGTCCTCCTATAGCCATGCTTGGCGTATCGCAGAAGGTGAAATCCAGGAGGTCACCTGGTATTATGAAGTTTATTATCAGAATCCCGATGGCACCTTTACATTGTGGAAAAACGCCCAGGGCGGCAAGACGCTGCCGACTCAAACCGTTTCCATCAGTCACGCCAGCTTCGACGGCACAGACCTGGGTTGGGGTGAAGTACTTGGCGAACATTATGTCTTTGACGACGGAAACCCGCTGAACCGTCTGTCCGCGCCCGCGGGCGAAGCAACCAAGGACAATCCCCTGAAAATTTACTATAAATGCACGCCCCATACCGTGACCTATCAATATGACGGCTCGGTGCCCGCCGGTGCGCCCGACTTGCCGGCGCAGGTGGAAACCTACTATTCCGCCGAGGTTGCGGCGGCCGCCGCGCCCGTCCTGGCCGGCTACAGCTTCTCCGGCTGGACGGTGGCTTCTCCGGACGGCACGGATATTGAGAACGGAATTCTCACCATGCCCAATGAGGATGTGGTGCTCACTGGTTCTTGGACTCCTCTGCCCAGCGGCAGCCTGACGGTGCAAAAACAGGTGACCGGAAGCGGCGCCAGTCAGAGCGAGGCATTCCCCTTTGAAGTCACGATAGAAGGGCTCAACGGAACCTATGGCGGACTGACCTTTGCCAATGGCGTGGCGACTTTTAGCCTGCGCCATGGAGAGAGCGTGACGGCTGGCGGGCTTCCTGTCGGTGCGCGCTACACCGTGCGGGAAACGGACAGCCGTGGCTATACCCCCTCCTCCACGGGGGAAACCGGAACCATTGCGGAGGGGATCGAGAGCATAGTCGCTTTTACCAACCACAAGGATACGCCGCAGGTTGTGGAAATCTTCCCGGAGAATGTGACCATCTATACCGGCGGGGTGGGCGGCACCGGCGAAAACCATGATTTCCCCTATCCCATCTATCTCATCAAGGATGAACAGGGGACTGTTTCCGCTGCCGAGGAAATCCTGTTTCAGGTGAACGGCACAGGCAGTCATGCCGCCGACGATCTGTTTGAGGTCAGGTATTATCAAAACGGAAACGAAGTCGGAAACGATAAAATCTACGGCGACCTCACAGCCCAGGTCGTTCTCAGGGAAGCCTTCGCCGGCGGAACGGTGACCACGCAGGATGGCAGGACCGTATCGCTGGGATCAGGCACGCTACGCATCCGCTATGTATCTGACTTTGACGCCGCTTCGGATAACGCGCTGACCATTTCCGCCGTGTACTATAACGCCGAAAGCCAGACGGAAGCGATGCAGACGGTAGAGGCTACGGGGAAGGCGGGTGTGCTCCTTCCCGCCTCGACTCGCATTTATCTGAACGGAAACCACAGCTATGTCAAATCCGGCACCGCCAACATTGGCCTGCTGTTTGACCAGCTGCTGCCCGATCAGCCGGGCGGCGACAATTTCGGCTACACCCTCATGCTTCTGCAGCACGCACAAAGCAGAGGCTATTCCATGGAGAATACAAAGGCTGAATTGCGCTATCTGGACCTTGTGGATCTGGACAACTCGGACGCCTGGGTGGGATCGTCCGGAGGCTGCGACGTGTTCTGGCCCTACCCGGAGGGAACCGGCCGCGAAACGGTATTTCTCCTGCTGCATTTCACCGGCCTGCACCGTGAATACCGCATGAACGGTATTTCCCTGCCGGACCAGGTGGAGGCCAGCGGCGTGGAGGAGGTGGCCATAACCCGCAGTGAGAACGGCATCTGGTTCCACATTCCGGAAAGCGGCTTCTCACCCTTTGCGCTGATCTGGCCGGAAAAGAGCGTCAACCCCACGGTGACGCCCACCGCCACGCCCGGCCCCACCGCCACGCCTGCACCTGCCTCACAGCCTCCTCAGACCGGGGATTCCTCCCACAGTGGCCTCTGGCTGGTGGCGTTCCTCGCCTCCGGCGCGGTCCTCCTGCTGATTCGCCGCCGCCTGCACCACGGGCGCGCCTAACGTCACCTGCAGCCTTACAGAAGCACAAAAACAGCGCCATGGACGGCATAAGTCCGTGGCGCCGGTTTTTAATCATATGTTATGGCTGCTCCTATTTGAAATACTCCGCGGGATAGTGGGCGCGCAACGCCGCTTCGTCCACCTTATAGCGGCTGAGATGGTGCTCCATCAAGTGGCGCACCGCGGCCTTGTCCCTCGCGGCCAGGGCATCCACGATCAGCGCGTGGTCATCCACAATCTTGCTGTTTTTCACCGTGACCAGCGACATATTTCTGACCCGGTCAAAGTGCGCGGTGAATCCGGTCATCATCTGATAGGTCTGTTCCTTACGCGCGATTTGAAACAGGAGGCTGTGAAACGCATTGTCCAACGACCAGAGCCGTTCCATAGCCCCGTCGGCCAGGTGGTGCCGCTGAAGCGCAATATTCTCTCTCAGCCTGGCAAGCGCGTCTTCAGTGAGCATATCGCAATCCAGCTCCACCACCGCGCCCTCCAGCACATCGCGCATAAAGCGCGCCTCTTCCACGAGATCATAGTCGATCAGGGCGACGGCGCTGCCGCGCTGAGGATAGACATCCACCAGCCGCACTTTCGACAGCTCCATCAGCGCTTCCCTGACAGGGGTGCGTGACAGGCCCATCTGTGCGGCCAGCTCGTTTTCGCTGACCATGCTGCCGGGTTTCAGCTCCAGATGGATGATGTTGTCCTTCAGATTGCGCAAAGCATATTCCCGACCTGTTTCACGCATGCGCCGCGCCAACAGCCTCACGCCTGTCCCTCCTTATTGCAATTCCCTTTTCAGCGTCGCGCGCACTGCGCCCGGACCGGCCAGCATTTCGGAAAGCATTCTCTCCACCTTCTCCGCCAGGCCCGCTTCATACAGGTTGACGCCAAAGAGGACCTTGTTCTCCAGAATGGGACGAATCGCGCCATGCACACTCTGAGGCTGACCCAGCTTCACACCGGTCAACGCCTGCTGTAGCTGTCCAAGCATGGGGTCGGGGCTGACGGCCATGTCGCGACCCTCATCGTCCACGCCGAGCAGATATCGCAGCCATCCGGCCAGCGCCAGCGGTATGGCCGTGAGCGAGGCAGCATCCAGCGTGGGCGAGGCCATGTAGCTCTTGAGCGTCTCGCCAAAGCGCACGGGAATCTTCTGGCTGGTATCCGTGGCGATGCGCTGCGGGGTATCCGGGATAAAGGGATTGGGCAGGCGCTGGGTCACGACCTCATCAATGAACGCACGGGGGCTGAGGATGCCCGGATCGGTCACAACGGGCAGGCCCTCTGTGTAGCCGATGCGCTTGACCAGCTCCACCAGCTCTTTGTCTCCCATTTCGGCGGCAATGCTCTCATAGCCCAGCAGGCAGCCGTACACCGCCAGCGCCGTGTGCAGGGGATTGAGACAGGTGGTCACCTTCATGCGCTCGGTCCTGTTGACAGTATCGCGGTCGGTCATGTATACGCCGGCCTGCTCCAGCGGAGGCCGGCCGTTAGGGAAGCGGTCCTCCACCACCAGATACTGCGGTACCTCGGCGTTGACGAAAGGCGCGATGTAGGTGCGGCGGCCGGTGATGATGGGGGTCATGCCCTCCACGCCCAGCGCCTCCAGCTGCTCCTCAATCGCTTCGGAGGGCCGCGGGGTGATCTTGTCGATCATGCTCCAGGGAAAACTTACGTTCTCCTCATCGGATATCCAGTCCACGTAAGCAGAGGGCACCAGCCCGTTATCCCGCCAGCCGCGGGCAATTTCCAAAACGCTCTGGCGCAGCTTTTCGCCGTTATGGCTGCAGTTGTCCATGCTGACCAGGGCCAAGGGCCGCGCTCCTGCCCGGAATCGTGCCAGCATCATGGCGGCCACCACACTCATGGCGTGCCGCGCCTGCTCCGGACCGTTTTTCAAATCCTCGACTACCACGGGCAGCAGCTGGCCCTTCATGTCCCGCAGTCCGTAGCCTTTTTCAGTAATGGTGAAGCTGGCCATCTGAAGGGACGGATTTTCAAAAAGGGCTTTCAAAGCCTTCCATTCCCTCGCATTTGTGCAATCGGCCTTCAGCCCGTTGGCAATGGAGGCGATGACCTCCTTCTCCGTTTCGCCGTCCGGCTTGAGGCTGACCATCAGCGTCATGGAATCGTGCGGCACATAGATCCGATCAATGATATCGTAGTCAAAGGTCTCCGCCGCCACGATGCCGCTCCGTTGCAGCCCCTTGTTCAAAAGCCGCTGCTGCAACCCGGCGATGAAGCCGCGAAAGATATTCCCCGCACCAAAGTGCACCCAAACGGGCTCATCGGTGGTATGCATGCACATGGCCGGCCAGTCGAAGCCGGGAAGCGCAATGCCGGCCTGCCGCCATGCCTGCGTTTCACGGATGCCCTGATACGTAAGTTTCATGGTGAATCGGAACCTCCTTTGGCAGTATGGCACGGCCTGCCGCCCGTACGGGAACGGGCAGTGCGCCGCGGATTACTGCTTTTCGATGGCCTCCCACAGGCCGTTGAGATAGGTTGCACCCAGCGCGCGGTCATACAGGCCATAGCCGGGGCGACCCTGCTCATCCCAGATCATGCGTCCATGGTCGGGGCGCACATAGGTATCCGGACAGGTGTCGTAAATGGCCTTCATGATGGCGTACATGTCCAGATCACCGGCCGAGGACAGGTGCGCCGCCTCACGGAAGTGATGATATCCAAGGCACTTCACGTTGCGCACGTGCATGGCGCCGATCCGGTTCATCTTTCCAAAATGACGGATGATAGCCGGCACGTCGTTTTCGGGGTTGGAACCCAGCGAGCCGGTGCACAGGCACACGGTGTTGGCCGGGCTGTCATGCAGCTTGAGAATCTTGTCAAAGTCCTCCTGGCTGTGGGCGATGCGCGGCAGGCCGAAGATGGGCCAGGCGGGATCGTCCGGGTGGCAGGCCATGCGCACGCCCACCTCCTCGCACACGGGAATCACCGCATCCAGGAAGTACTTGAAGTGCTCGCGCAGGGTGTCGGGCGTCATGCCCTCGTACTGCTTCAGCGTGGTCTCCAGCAGTGCCAGACGCTCCGGCTCCCAGCCGGGCAAAGTAAATCCACGGCTGCCCGCGGCGGTTCTGCGCACAATTTCCAGAGGGCCCATTTCCCCCAGGTCCTTTTCATCAAAGTACAGGCTGTTGGAGCCATCCTCCGGTATTACCCTCGCCAGATCGGTACGCAGCCAATCGAAGACCGGCATGAAGTTGTACACAATCACCTTGATGCCATAGCGGGCCAGGTTGCGGATCGTATCGATATAGTGTTGGATGTACTCATCACGCGTGGGCAGACCGATCTTGATGTCCTCGTGAACGTTCACGCTTTCGATGACTTCCAGCTCAAGCCCAGCCGCATGGACCTCGTCCACCAGCGCCTTGATATCCTCCGTCTCCCACACCACGCCGGCAGGCCGGTCCAAAAGCCCCATCAAGCCCGTCATGCCGGGAATCTGCTTAATGTACTTCAGTGGAATGGGGTCAGCCTGACTGCCATACCAGCGAAAGGTCATTTTCATGGCAGTTTCTCCCTCCTTGAACATATTGGGCATACCCTTTCTTTTATCAGAATTCTAACATCAATTCTTTGATGTGTCCACTAGTATACCAGACAAAATATCATGATTTTAATTTGTATAATTAGTATAAATTTTTGATTTGTCTCACCATGGACCGCCGCGCCTTTTTTCTGCTTTGCCCTGCTTGATACGTTCCATCTCAAGACGCGCCGACGCCGCCCGCCCTGGTCTCATTGATGCTGCTGGTTCCCCCGTGGCAGGGTACCGATGACCCGGGCCAGCCTGTTATTGACCTCAGCACGCCCCCGCTGAAGGCCAGACAAAAGCCCTGCGCCTTCCCCTGCCTCGTCCGGTCTGTGCCCTGCGTCTGCAAAGGTGAGTCCTTTCATCCGAAGCAACAGGAAAGCCGGAATGAACAAGCACCTTGAGGGGTCATTTTTTAAAAGCGCAACTGCATTTGTTCAAAAAGAAAGCTCATCCTTTTCTGTCGAGCAGGCTGAAAAAGCAGTACCCTTTGCGTTGATTTGTTCCAATACCGCATTGACAAATAAGCATTTGTTGTGTATACTAAAGATATGCTTAGTAATCGAGGTGCCACATGACCAGACGCGAACAGGAAATCCTGGCATGGATTCGTGATAATCCTCTGATCTCCCAGCAGGAACTGGCGCAGCGGGCGGGCATTACGCGTTCCTCGGTGGCGGTGCATATCTCCAACCTGATGCGCAAGGGGCTGATCCGCGGGCGCGGTTACCTGCTGGGTGAGGGCGCCTATGTGGCAGTGGTAGGCGCGGTGAACGTGGATATCGGCGGCACGCCGGACAGCGCACTGGTGCCGGCGGACAGCAATCCCGGCCGCGTGACCGTCACACTGGGCGGCGTGGGCCGCAACATCGCGGAAAACCTGTCCCGCCTTGGCAAACGGGTGCTGATGGTGACCGCCATGGGCGAGGATGCCCATGCCCAGCAGATTCAGCACAGCTGCCGCGAGCTGGGCATCGATCTGAGCCACAGCCTGACCGTACCCAACGCGCGTACTTCCACCTATCTGTGCCTCAACGACGCCGATGGTGAGATCGTGGGCGCGGTGAGCGACATGGCCATCTACGCCGCGCTGACCCCTGCCTATCTGTCCACGCAGCTGGAGGCGCTCAACCGGGCGGCGCTGGTGGTGCTGGATGCCAATCTGCCGCCCGAAAGCCTGTCCTTTCTGGCTGAAAACCTGAAACCGCCCCTGTTTGCCGACCCGGTCTCGGTGAAAAAGGCGGGCCGCCTGCGTCCCATTCTCGCGCGCTTGACGGCCATGAAGCCCAACCGGCCCGAAGCCAGCCTGCTGACTGGCGTGGACATCCGTAACAACGACGACCTTCCCCGCGCCGCAAAGGCTTTCTTTGACCTGGGGCTGGAGAATGTGTTCATCTCGCTGGGTGCCGGGGGCGTCTATTTCGACGATGGGCGCGAGCGCGGTATTCTGCCGTGCTTCCCCAGTCCGGTCATCAACACCACCGGCTGCGGTGACGCATTTCTTGCCGCCGCCGCCTGCGCGTGGCAGGAGGGCTGTTCGCTGCGCGAAATGGCGCTGCATGGACTGGCCGCCTCTGCGATCTGTGCCCGCTCGGACAGCGCCGTAAGTCCCCTCATCACCCCTGATGCCATTGCAGGCATTGTGCAGAACGCATAAGGAGGAACCAAGCATGAACCTTGAAAAGTATCTCAACGTATCACCAGAAGTGAAGGCCGCCATCGACGCGGGCAAGCCGGTCGTTGCGCTGGAATCCACCATCATTTCACATGGCATGCCCTACCCGCAGAATGTGGAAACCGCCCTGAACGTGGAGAGGATCGTGCGTGAAAACGGCGCGGTACCCGCGACGATTGCGATCATTCAAGGCAAGATCACCGTGGGCTGCACCCATGAACAAATCGAGCATCTGGGCAAAAAGGGCCTGGCGGTGGCCAAGGCCAGCCGCCGTGACCTGCCGGTCCTGCTCTCCCGCGGCGAGGATGGCGCCACCACCGTGACCACCACCATGATCGGCGCCGCACTGGCGGGCATCCGCGTCTTTGCCACGGGCGGCGTAGGCGGCGTTCATCGCGGTGCGGAAACCACCATGGACATCTCCGCCGACCTGGAGGAGCTGGCGCAGACCCAGGTGCTGGTGGTATGCGCGGGGGCCAAGAGCATTCTGGACCTGGGCCTGACGCTGGAATACCTGGAAACCAAGGGCGTCCCCGTCATCGGCTACCGCACCAAGGAACTGCCCGCCTTCTATACCACGCATTCCGGATTCCAGGTGGACTACCGGCTGGACACCCCCAAGGAGATTGCGGACGCCTTTGCCGTCAAGCTGGACATGGGACTGGCGGGCGGCATGCTGGTGACCAACCCCATCCCTGACGAATATGCCATGGACCTGGATTATATCAATCGCAATATCGACGCCGCCATTGCTGAGGCCAAGTCGCTGGGCATTCACGGCAAGGATACCACGCCCTTCCTGCTTGACAAGATTCAGAAGCTCACCGGGGGCGACAGCCTGAAGGCCAATATCCAGCTGGTCTACAACAACGCGCGCCTGGGTGCGCAGATCGCGTCGGAGCTGGCAGGGAAGTGACCCGCCGCTCCCCCAGTACAGAAAACCCGGACGGCTATGGCCGTCCGGGAAATTTTGTTACCTGGTTTATGCACTTTTCCTGCCTGCTCGATCCGAAAAACCAACCGTCTATATCTACGGCCTTACGACCGCTGGTAGGAAAATCCGATCCGGTGAAAAAATCACGTACAGGAAACCACCCATACGGTGGTATTACTCGTCGTCCAGTTCTTCGTCAGCTTCAAAATCCGCTTGAACCACTTCGATAAGTTTCTCGAGCAGGTCTTCGTCTTCCACGGGAAGGAATTCCTCGATTTCCTCGCCGTCCTCTTCCGATTCGACAACCTTCATGATATAGAGATTGACGGCTTCCTCTTCCTCGTGGTGGTCACAATGCTCGCATTCACAGTCGCATTCGCCATCATGGGCTTCGCCCAGTACAACGTATTCTTCACCGTTGTAGAAGAAATAGCGCACGACTTCCAGCAATACATTGTTTCCATCCTCATCGACACCCTCGATGAGATCCCTGGTTTCGTCTTCGGCGGCTACGCCGCCCAACGGCTGATCGTCGCAGTACAACGGTATCGCCCCACTTTCTCTGCCTGAATTTCATCGCCGCTCCGGGTCATTTCCAACGCCGTGTCATCACAGCCTGCGGCGGAACGCCGGATTGCCGCGATGGGAGTGGCATTTCCATTTCCTGATTCCTCTTGGTTCGGTTTTATTATAACCCAAAGGCTTCGGGGAAACAAGGCTTTTTGCGAAAATTTTATGGTTGATTTTTGTAAACTATTTTGATAAAATCAGAGTGTTGGGGCAGGCGGTCAATGCTTGTCCTCTTTCTTTTTCAGCGGCTCCAACGTGCCATCCGGCCTTTTCAGGCGCACGTTTTCCAGTACGGCCCGCGCGTTCTGCCGGAAACCATCCAGGTACTCGCGGCGCAGGGCCTCGCGCTCGACAAGCTCCTCGTGCGTCAGTTCCCGCTCGCGGCTCAGGCGCGTAAGCTCGTTAATGCGTTCGATTTTTTCATGTTCCATGCTATCATCCTTTCGGGAGGTACTCCGCATGATACAGGGTAAGTGGTTTCCCACGGGCAGCGATGTTTCCCAGCCCCTCGCCATCCGGCGTGCGGTATTTGGCCGCGGCCGCGACGCATTGGACGACTGGGCGCAGCAGGTAACGGTTTATGCCGGGGAGGAGCCCGTGGGCACCGCCCGCCTGTGGTGGCGGGACGGGGCCTTTTGGCTGGGCGATGTCGGCGTGCTGTCCGGTTTCCGCGGCATGGGCTACGGCGATCTGCTGGTGCGCCTGCTTTTGTTCAAGGCGCTCAGCCACGGCGCGCATTTTCTCCGCCTGGAGGCACCTGAAGAGGCCGTTGCGTTTTTCGCGCGCTACGGCTTTTGTGAGGAGTGCCACCAGGGCGGTCGGGCCGTCATGGGCCTCGCTGCCGCCGACGTGCGCCTGGACCGCTGCGGGGGCGGCTGCGCCGGATGCGGTCTTTGTCCCCCGGATCCGGACGCGGCGCGCTAGGGCTTATTTTCCTGCCCGATCAGCCCGCCTTCGCGGGCTTTTTTTGAAATACCCAGCGGCGCTGCAGGTGGTAGCTGACAAAAAACAGCACGATGTCCACCGGAATCTTGGCGGTGTTATCGCTCCAGCCCAGCCACAGATGCAGGCTGCTGGTCAGCAAAGCGGAGAGCAGCATCACCAGGAAAAACACGCCCAGATAGCGCAGGAACGCCTGGCTCACCTTGCCCTTATCGGTAAAAACGAAGTTGCGGTTCAAAAAGAAATTGGTAACCCCCGACAACAGGCGCGCGGCCACGGTGGCGATCAGGATATGGGGCACCACCCGGATGAACAGCACGCCGACTTCCTGGTCCAGGGAGGTGCCGAAGTATTTGAGCAGGTTGTTAAACAACAGATAGAGGCCATAGTCGACCAAAAAGCTGACCATCGACGTGCCCACAAAGCGGAAGAAGCCGCTGAAGATCACGCGATAGATGCGCGCGCTGTCACGGAAGGCGCGGAAATGGCTTCCCTCATTGTTGTTTTCATACACGGTTTCGATGGGCAGGGGGCGCATAGGCACCTTCATGGCTGCGCACTCGATGAGCACGTTCATTTCATACTCATAGCGATCACCGGGCACGGCGATCATGGCGGGCAGCAGGTCGCGGTGGAAGCCGCGCAGGCCCGTCTGCGTATCGCCCACCCAGCATCCGTAGAGCAGCTTGAACACCACCGAGGTGATGCGGTTGCCCATCCGGCTCTTGGGAGGCACATGCTCCTGGGAAAAGTCCCGGCTGCCCAGGAGCAGCCCGGAGGGGTCGCGCGCCAGGTCCTGGGCCATGCGCAGCACATCCTCCACGGTGTGCTGTCCATCGCTGTCGGCCGTCACGATGATGTCCTGATCGGGGCTGTTGTCCATAAGCCAGGCCATACCGCGCTTGAGTGCCACCCCTTTGCCACAGTTGGGCTGGTAGCTGATGACATGGCTCACCCCATCCCGGGGAATTTGATCAAAGAACCGTTGGTAGTCCTGACCGCTGCCATCGTCCACGACGACGATTCTGCCGATGCCAGCGTCCTTCAGCGCTTGTACATAGGGGGGCAGGCGGTCATCCGGCTTGTAGGCGGGGATGACCACGGCCGTGCGCCCTGCGCAGGTCTGTGCCATTGATTCGTTCATTCCTTTCGTGAATCGCCTGTGTCAATTCAGGATATAGGTATCCAGGTAATCGCGTATCAAGGGGGTCAGGTCCTCGCCGGTCGTTTCCGCCAGCAGGCTTTCAAAATCCTCGCGCGTGGCGCGCCCAAAGGCATAGCGTTCGTAGTAGACCCGAAGAAAATCATCCAGCCCGCCGTCGAGCATGCGGTCCAGGGCACAAAACATCGCGGCTCCACGATCATAGACCACCAAGGCATATTCGGACATGCTGGAAAACCGGTCCAGCGGCGCACCCGGCGTAACGCCCCGCGGCACCGTGACGCGCAGCGCGCTCTCCAGCTCCCGCTGCTCGTACTCTTCGCGCCGCGCAAGGCCATGGCGGTCCTCCAGGTATTCCAGCATGCTAAACTGGCTCAGCGCCTCATCCTGCCAGGCCTGGTTGACCGGGTCGCTGCCCACTACGGCGTACCACCACTGATGCGCCACCTCGTGTGCCACAACGGTTTCCAGCGACTCGCCCCCCGCGTCCAGCAGGTCGGCGGCGATCATCGCCATGGCGGGGTATTCCATGCCGCCCATGGGGAAGTTGATCTCGCAAAGCGTATAGCTCTGGTAGGGATACGCGCCATATCGTGCTGAGAAGCACGCCAGCGCCTGCTTTCCATAGTCCAGCAGCTCTCGCGCGCGGGATGCGTCGGTGGCGTAGGCGCTGACGAGCACGCCGTCCTGCTCTGCCTGCGCGGTGTGAAAACGGTCGCTCACCACCAGCGCGAAATCCCGCATGGCAGGGGAAACAAAGTCATAGCGGGTGCGTCCGTCCGCCGTCTCCGCCGTGGGATACCCGCTCCCGGCGCACAAAAAGCCCTCCGGCACAGATACGCTTACGGTCCAGTTCATGCAGTCGCTCAGGAAGGGATCGCCGACGGGAGCGTATTCATCCGTGCGCCAGGCTCCCTCTTCCCACACGGCGGGAATGGCAAAGGCGTTTCCCAGCACCCAGATGCCGCTGTCCTCACCGAAGCGGTACGCCATATGCGGGATCTGCACCGTATAGGTCAGGGTGATTTCGATCCATTCCTCCGCCTGCCAGCCATCGGTTATTGGGACGGAGAGCACAGTCTTTGCATCATCGGTATAGCGATAGGCCACCGCCTTGGATTCCCCGCCGACGCGGGCGACCCTCGCGCCGCTCATCACCAGCGCCCCGATGGAAAAGCCGTCCGGATAGCAGCCTTCATACAGCGCTTCCTCAGCCGCGGCGGGCGAGGTATCCGGGCTTTGGAACGCGTTGGGCCACGTGCGCAGCACCGCCGCCTCCTGCGCCTGGCCGGTGCGGTTTTTCAGCGTAAGCGTCTGCGAAACGGTCAGCTCCGATGCCACCGTGTTCAAAGACGCCTCGATCAGCACCGCGTCCAGCCCATCCCGCGCTTCGATCAGCGCCTGCGAGGGCGATGGCAGCTCCACGGCGGGCGCAAAAACCCCGCACAGCCACAGCACCCCCAGCACCACAGCCACCAGAGCGCCGGCCGCCAGCCCGATTCGCACGAAGCGCCGCTTCATCCATTCCTTCTTCAAATCAAGGACCCCACACTATTGAGCAGCACCATCACGCGCTGCGTAACGCCACGCATCAAAAGGCCGCCCACAAGGCCGCCCACAATCAGCGTCAGCGCCAGGGCCAGGGCCACCAGCAGCATTTTGACCGACAGCAGCTGTGCGTCCGACCGTCCCGTGACGGCGCTTAACAGGCCGCACGCCTGCGTATAGCTCACCGCCATGCCGCACAGCGCCACCAGCAGCGCCAGCCAGGGGGACAGCAATGACAGCACCATCGCCAGCAGCGCCACCGCCGCCGTGGGCAGCGTGGTCACCGCCACAAAACCCAGCAGCAGCTCCCAGGAAAAATGCACCTTGGCGACCCCGCAAAGGTAAACCAGAAACACCAGAGCCGGCACCGCCATGCCGATGAGCTGGCACAGCACCGCCGCCCCGCCCACCGACGGAGCGATGCGCCCGGCGATATAGCTGATGCCCTGATTCATGGAGGCGGCATCGCTGGCCAGGCTGACTCCGGTCAGGGCCGAAATGGCTGAAAGCAGCACGCCCACAAAGCTGCGCATCACCACCATGCCGCACAGGAATGTGAGCAGCAGCGTCAGCCCCGCCACGATGGGGCCTGTGAGCAGATCCCGCTTTTCCAGCATGCCGCGCAGCACCTCCTGGGGCCGCGTAAAGCTGTCCAGAAAGGTACGCGGCAGCGCACTGAGGGCTGTGAGCAGCGGATTGGCCTCCCGCGCGGCGGGCTGGCCGTAGCTGTAGGGCTGCTGGAATCCCGGCGGATAGGTTCCCTGCTGATACTGCGCATAGGACTGCCGGTAGAGGTTCTGCTGCTGCGGATAGGGCTGCTGCTGCGCGCCCATATACGGCTGCTGTGCCGCGGGCGGCGGCTGCATGCCCTGCGCCCCGCTCATGGGCGGTTGCACACCCACGCCGGGACCCGGCGGCGGATATCCCTGGGGCATGCCCTGAGCATAACCCGGCATGTAACCCGGCTGGACATAGGCGGAAAGAGGCTCGTTGCAGACGGGGCAAAACGCCGCGCCCTGCGGGATCGGGGTTCCGCACTTGGGACAGTTCATATCGTCCCTCCTTCAAAAAGGTCCATGGGAATACGGTCCATCATAGCACGGGCCGGAGCGCGCGTCAATCCTTTGCCGCAAGGGCATAGGGGATGAGCGAGCGGTCCAGCAGATAGAGGCGCATATCCTCGGTTTCCACAATCTGGTCTGCCGGCAGCGCCTCCAGATAGTCTGCCAGCGTTGACAGCGGATAGTACCGTTCGTCCCAGAAATCGGGTTCGGTCGCCAGCATGGCTACGTTCATTTTCGCCAGTTCCTCCCCCACCTCCTCCAGCGGCAGGTTCATCAGCGGCACGATGGGATTGGTTGTAAGCACGTAGCCGCGCCCCCTGAGCGGGTACTGATAGCCGACCCTTGTGATCAGGATCTTCTGATCCTCTTTCACATGCTCCGCGACCGCCATGAGCATGCCGTAGCGCTCGCGGAAGCCGTTGTCCAGCAAAATGCGCTCGCTCTCCATCACGTCGCGGCTGTAGCGGTAAAAGGTATTGGTGTAGCCGGTCTGGTTGGTGCCCTTGACCACGCCCAGCAGGCACAGGAGCACGCACAGGCAGGCGGGCAGTTTGAGCAGGGCCGGGCGTATGGAGGCGGCGGCCTGCCGCAGCGACTTCATGCGGGTACTCAGCGCGCCCTGCATGCGGTCCACGAGCGGCGGCCAGAGCGTCTCCAGCGCCGAAAGCGCGCCGCAGATCATGCCGCAGGCCAGCAGAAACCATTGTATCGTATAGCGCGGCAGCTTGAGAAACGAACCGGAGAAGCTGTACAGCGGGCTGTCCAGCAGCCCCGTCATGGGCGCGAGGGTCAGCAGCGTATACAGCGCCCACAGCCCGGCCGTGGAAGCGACCGCCGCGCCCTCCGAATGGTTGAGCACGGCACTGGGACCGTCCGACTGTTCCAGCTGCGCCCTGCGGCGCATACGCACCCGGCTGACCAAGGCATACGCGATCACGCACACCAGCGCGATCAGCGCCAGCCGAAGCCCCCATTCCCCCACCGGCGTGGCGTAGGACTGCAAAATGGAATCCTTGGCCTCAAAGAAATGGAGGTGGGTGGTGGTTTCCTCCAGCTTGTACTCGATGTCCATGTACATATCGTACCACGGGGCGTCGGTATAGGTGGTCATCAGCCGCCAGGGCGACATCTCTCCCCATTTGAAGTAGCACCACAGGTTGCCCGAAAACGCCAGCAGCGTGCCCGCCGCGCCCGACAGCGCCAGCCCCACCGAGCGCAGCAGCACGCCCGCCGCGCCCTTGAGCTCCGTCATGCG
>OLOW01000733.1_pt1 | contig 22449 bp, 21 predicted proteins | sample 1672801 | NCBI WGS metagenome assembly OLOW01 (sample SAMEA3136725, study PRJEB25190) | human gut metagenome | biome: human gut; feature: human-associated habitat; material: faeces | place: Austria | collected 2013 | reverse complement strand
GCAGCGGGTATAATCGGGGACGGAGGTGGAAAGCGGTGGATCGTCGGCCGGTAGGCATATTTGACAGCGGCCTGGGCGGCATCAGCGTACTGGGGCAGATGCTGGACGTGCTGCCGGAGGAAAACTTCGTCTATTACGGCGATACCCGCAACATTCCCTATGGCGACAAGCGGCCGGAAGAGGTGCTCCGGCTTACGCATTTGGCGGTGGACAAGCTGATCGCCATGGACTGCAAGGCGGTGGTGATCGCCTGCAACACGGCTACCAGCGCGGCCGCCGGGCCGCTTCGGCAGGAGCTGCACATGCCGGTCATCGGCATGGAACCGGCGCTCAAGCCCGCTTCGCTCCTGCCCGGAGACGGGTACGTGGTGGTGATGGCCACGCACATGACGCTCACGCAGCCCAAATTTTTGCGCCTGATGGAGCGCTACGGGCAAAACGCCCTGCCCGTTCCCTGTCCGGGGCTGATGGAATGCGTGGAGGCCGGCGTGTTTTCCGGCCCCAGGGTGGAAGGCCTGCTGGACAGGCTCCTTGCTTCCGTTCGGGGAATGCCCGTCAAGGCCGTGGTGCTGGGCTGCACGCATTATCCCTTTTTGCGGGGGGCCATTTCCCGCTGCTTTGCGCCGGGCACTCCGCTCATCGACGGCAACCTCGGCACCGCACGCCAGCTGCGCCGCCGTCTGGAGGAGGAAGGCCTCCTCTCTCCCGGACCGGGCGGTGCGGTTTCGTTCCACTCCTCCCAGGAGGGCGGGGAGGCGGAGGCGCGTATGCGGTGCATGCTGAAACTGTGGCAGGAAACGACTGAACGCGTATGAGCGCGGACCGCTTGCGCGGCAAATTTGAGGTATGCAAATGAAAAAGGTCATGCTCATCTTCGGCACCAGGCCGGAGGCGATCAAGATGTGTCCCCTGGTTCTGGAACTGAAGCGGCACCCCGAATTTGAAACGGTGGTATGTGTCACCGGCCAGCACAGGGAAATGCTGGATCAGATTTTACAATGCTTTCAGGTAACGCCCCAATACGACCTGGCCATCATGCGCGACAAGCAGACGCTCTTTGATGTCACAGTGAGCATTCTGGAAAAGCTGCGCGCCATTCTGGAGTCGGAAAAGCCCGATGTCGTGCTGGTGCATGGCGATACCTCCACTGCGTTTGTCACGGCGCTGGCGTGCTTCTATCTTCAGATTCCCGTGGGACACGTGGAGGCAGGGCTGAGGACCTACAACCTGTATTCCCCCTTTCCGGAGGAGTTCAACCGCCAGGCGGTGGATCTCATCGCCCGGTTTTACTTTGCGCCCACGGAGCTGAGCCGGCAAAACCTCCTCAAGGAGGGCAAGCTCGCCGAGCATATCTTCGTAACCGGCAACACGGTGATCGACGCGCTGGACACCACCGTCAGAAGCGATTACACCCATCCGGAAATCGAATGGGCCCGCGGCAGCCGGCTCATTCTGCTCACGGCGCACCGCCGCGAAAACCTGGGCGAGCCCATGCGGGAGATGTTCCGGGCCATTCGCCGCATCGTGGATGAAACGCCCGATATCAAGGTGATCTACCCCATGCACAAGAATCCCGCAGTGCGGGAGATGGCCCGCGCCTGTTTCGGCGGCCAGGAGCGCATCCACATGATTGAGCCGCTGGACGTGCTGGATTTTCACAATGTGATGGCCCACGCCTATCTCATCATGACCGACAGCGGCGGCATCCAGGAGGAAGCTCCGGCGCTGGGCAAGCCCGTGCTGGTGATGCGCGATACCACCGAGCGCCCCGAGGGGGTGGTGGCCGGCACGCTCAAGCTGGTGGGAACGGATGAAAACACCATCTATGCCGCCGTGCGGGAGCTGCTGACCGACCCTGCCGCCTACCACGAGATGGAGCACGCCGTCAATCCCTACGGCGATGGACACGCCAGCCGCTACATCGCCGATATTCTGGCCCGCGAGCTTTAGGGCTTGAGCATGCGCATGCCGCCCAGCGCCAGAGCGCTCAGTCCGCACCAGGCCAGCGTAAAGGGCAGGCAGATCTGCCCGCGCAGATTGGCCGGCATGCGCCGGTAGTCCCAAATCTGATGCCGCCGGTTGAAGGCGATGCCAAAGGCATATTCCATCCCCGTAATCATAAGACCGCCCAGCAGCGCCTGCTGCCAGAGGGGGCGGCTTTTTTGCACGCGGCTGAGGCCGCGGAGCATGGAAAGCGAGACGCCGCCCGCCAGCGCCATCGCGGGATGGGTGCGCCCGCGCCAGGCCAGCTCCACCATCGGATAGGCGGCCGCGCCTGCCAGAAAGGCTGCAAGCATCCTTCATCCGTCCTTTCTCCAAGCCGGGAGTTTTGTTCGTAAATTAGCATGTCCGCTTGTTTGCCTGCTCATGCCATGATATAATTTTTCGTTGATATGCTACGAATGGAGGAATGAGGTGTGGCCAACACCTTTTTGGCGACGGCGGCCTTCGGGCTGGAGGGTGTGGTGGCAGGCGAATTGAAGCGCATCGGCCTTCCCGCCAAGGCGGAAAACGGCGGTGCGCGCTTTGAGGGGACCTTTCTGGACGCCTTCCGTGCCAATCTGCACCTGCGCACCGCCGACCGCGTACTGCTGGTGCTGGCCGAGCGCGAGGCCGTCACCTTCGAGGACCTGTTCCAGCTCGTGGGGAGCGTCGCATGGGAGCGTCTCCTTACGCGGGACGCGGCCATTCATGTCAGCGGCAAGTGCGTGCGCAGCCGCCTGATGAGCGTGCGCGACTGTCAGGCGGTGAGCAAGAAGGCCATCGTCCGGCGGATGATGGAGCGGCTGGGCGTATCACGCCTGCCGGAGACGGGCGCGCGCTTTCCCATCGGCGTGTCGGTGGTCAACGACCGCGCGCGCGTCACGCTGGACATGAGCGGCGAGGCGCTCAACCGGCGCGGTTACCGCACCTGGAACGGCGAGGCTCCCCTGCGGGAAACACTCGCCGCCGCCCTGGTGGACCTCAGCCCCTGGCGGCCCGGCATGCCTCTCTACGATCCCTGCTGCGGCACGGGCACGCTGCTCATTGAGGCGGCCTTCAAGGCCACGTCCCGCGCGCCGGGCCTCACGCGCTCCTTTGCCTGCGAAAGCTATCCCTTTATGGACCGGGCAGGGATGGAGGCACTGAGGCGCGAGGCGCGGGAGGCCTTCCGTCCGGACGCGCCGCTTTCCATCGCCGGCAGCGACATTGACCCCGAAGCGCTTACGCTGTGCGGGCGGCATATCCGCCAGGCAGGGCTGGAAGGCCGCGTCCGCGTACACCGCCAGGACCTCAAGACGCTCACGCTGGAAGGCCCCGCCGGGGTGTTCCTGCTCAACCCGCCCTATGGCGAACGCCTGAGCGATCGCGAGGGCGCGCGCGCCCTGTACCGCGAGCTGGGCTTGCTTATCAGGCGCCACCCCGGCTGGAGGCTGTGCGCCCTCTCCGCCGATCCCGGATTTGAGCGCGCCTTTGGCCGCCGTGCGGATAAAAAACGCAGGCTGTACAACGGCCGGCTGGAATGCGATTTCTTCCTGTACCTCTCCGGTGGCCAAGATTGACTTTCCGGCGGCCGTGCGGTATCATAAACCATGGATCATGCCGCCTTTCGGGCGATTTCATACGCAAGTAAGGAGAATGAAAGCATGTCGGTTTTGAAGCAAAAGATACTCGACCGTACCGTCACCCTGGGCGTGGTTGGACTGGGCTATGTCGGGCTTCCGCTCGCGGTGGAAAAGGCCAAGGCCGGTTTCCATGTGATCGGCTTTGACGTGCAGCCCCAGAAGGTGGATATGGTCAATCAGGGACACAACTACATCGGCGACGTGGTAGACAGCGACCTGAAAAAGATCGTGGAGGAAGGCATGCTGCGCGCCACCACGGACTTTGCCTCCGTGGCCTCGTGCGACTGCGTGTGCATTGCCGTGCCCACCCCGCTGGACGCGCACCAGCAGCCCGATATCAGCTATGTGCGCTCCTCGGCGGAAAGCATCATGCCCCATATGCATCGCGATATGCTCGTCGTTCTAGAGTCCACCACCTATCCCGGCACCACCGAGGAAATGCTCCGTCCCATTCTGGAAAAAAGCGGTCTCAAGTGCGGCGTGGACTTTTTCCTGGCTTTCTCGCCCGAACGCGTGGACCCCGGCAACGCCATTTACAAAACCAAGAACACCCCCAAGGTGGTGGGCGGCGTCACCCCCGAGTGCACCGATATCGCCGCCACGCTCTACGAGGCCGTTCTGGAGGCGCCGGTGCACCGTGTGAGCAGCCCCGCCGTGGCCGAGATGGAAAAGATCCTTGAAAACACCTATCGCAACGTCAACATCGGCCTGATCAACGAGCTGGCCATCCTGTGCAACCGCATGGGCATCAACATCTGGGAGGTTGTCGAGGCAGCCAAATCCAAGCCCTACGGCTTTCAGGCCTTCTACCCCGGCCCCGGCCTGGGCGGGCACTGCATCCCGCTGGACCCGTACTATCTGAGCTGGAAGGCCCGCGAGTTCGGCTTCCACACCTCCATGATCGAAAGCAGCATGATCATCAACGACCGCATGCCCGAATACTGCGCGCAACGTGCCATGGGCGCGCTCAACGAGCGCAAGAAGGCCATGAACGGAGCGAAGGTGCTGGTGCTGGGCGTGGCCTACAAGCAGGATATCGACGATTACCGCGAGAGCCCCGCCCTGCGCGTGATCGAAAGCCTGCGCAAGCTCGGCGCGCAGGTCAGCTACTATGACCCCTATGTGGAATCCTACCGCTATCAGGGTCAGGAGGAGCACCGCATCCCGGCCCTTGACAAGGCCGCATTGGAAAGTGCGGACCTGGTGATGGTGACTACCGCGCATACCTGCGTGGATTATGACTTTGTGGCCGAGCACGCCAGCCTGATCTTTGATACCAAAAACGCCATGAAGAACGTGAAAAAGCGCGAGAACATCCGCGTTCTGTGAGCCGCGAAAGGAGAGGCCGCTTCATCATGAGGGAAAAACTGCGCTATGCGCTCATCGGGTGCGGACGAATCGCGCCCAACCACATCGCGGCATACCTGAACAACGCGGAGGATCTGGAGCTGTGCGCCGTATGTGACCCCGTTTCCGAACGCATGGAGGCCGTGCTTCGGCCCCTGCCGGAGCAGGACCGCGCCCGTGTGCGCCGCTATACGGACCATCGCGAGCTGCTTGCCAAAGAGGCTCCGCAGCTGTGCGCCGTGGCCACCGAAAGCGGCCTGCACGCACAGGTGGGGCTGGATGTGCTGCGCGCGGGTTCCAATGTGATTATCGAAAAGCCGCTGGCCCTGTCGCTGGCGGATGCGCGCGCGCTGATTGCCGAAGCGGATGCGCGGGGACTCAAGCTGTGCGCATGTCACCAGAACCGCTTCAACAAATCCATTCAGAAGATCCGCTCCGCCGTGGAGGAAAAGCGCTTCGGGCGCATGCTGCACGGCACGGTGCATGTGCGCTGGAACCGGGGCGAGGAATACTACCGACAGGCCCCCTGGCGCGGCACCTGGGCCATGGACGGCGGGGCGCTGATGAACCAGTGCATCCACAGCATCGACCTGCTGCGCTGGATGCTGGGCGACGGCGTGACCGAGGTCATGGCCTACACCGACAACCTCAACCATCCCTATATTCAGGCCGAGGACCTGGGGCTCGCGCTGGTGCGCTTTGAAAGCGGGGCCTATGGCGTCGTGGAGGGCACTACCAACGTCTATCCCCACAACCTGGAGGAAACCCTTTACCTCTTTGGTGAAGACGGCACCGTCAAGGCCGGCGGCAAGAGCGTCAACATCATCGAGGAGTGGGATTTCCGCGACGGCCGCGGGGACCCTGCCACCATCAAGATGCAGTTTGGCGAGAACCCGCCCAACGTGTACGGTTACGGCCATACGCCCCTGTACGCCGATGTGATCGCCGCCATTCGTGAGGACCGCGCCCCCTATGTGGACGGCCGGGCAGGGATGCGCGCGCTGGAACTGGTGCTGGCCATCTATCTGTCGGCGGCGGAGCACCGGCCGGTGCGTCTGCCCCTTGCGGACTGCGCCACGACGGATTTTGAGGGGAGATTCGGCCGATGAGCGTATACATCCACCCCACCGCTGTGGTGGATGAGGGAGCAAAGATTGACGAAGGCACGAAGGTATGGCACTTCTGTCACATCGAAGGCACCGCCAAAGTGGGCGCGGGCTGCTCCATCGGCCAGAACGGCTATGTGGGCCAGCACGTGACCATCGGTGACGGCTGCAAGCTGCAAAACAATGTGAGCGTCTATCAGGGCGTCACGCTGGGCCGCGGGGTATTCTGCGGCCCCAGCTGCGTATTTACCAACGACCTGACCCCCCGCGCTCTCTTTCCCAAGGGCTCCGCGCGCTTCGTGCCCACCGTGGTGGAGGACGGCGCCAGCATCGGGGCCAACGCTACCGTGGTCTGCGGCCACCGAATCGGGCGCTGCGCCATGATCGGTGCGGGCGCGGTGGTCGCCTGCGACGTGCCGCCTCATGTCCTCATGCTGGGCGTGCCCGCCCGGCCGCACGGCTTTGTGTGTACCTGTGGGGCGCTTCTGCGCGGCGCGCTGGTGTGCCCGGAATGCGGACGGCGCTTTCTTCCCGACGGGGAAGGGCTGAGGGAGGTCGAATAGATGCAGTTTCATGATCTGGGCGCGCAGTACCGCGCGCTGAAAGCCGAGATCGACGCCGGCATCGCCGCGGTGCTGGAAAAGGGACATTTTATCCTGGGTGAGCAGGTGAGCGAGCTGGAGGACGCACTGGCCCGCGACGTGGGACGGCGCCATTGCGTGACCTGCGGAAACGGGACCGATGCGCTGGTGCTCGCGCTCATGCTGTGGGGCGTGGGACCGGGCGACGCGGTGTTCGTGCCGGACTTCACCTACTTCGCCTCCGCCGGTTGTGCCACCACCGTGGGCGCGGAGATGATTCCGGTGGACATTCGCCTGGACACCTTCAACCTCGACCCCGACGCGCTGGAAGCCGCCGTTTGCCGGGTTAAGGCCGAGGGACGGCTGAGGCCCGCGGTGGTGATCCCGGTGGACCTGTTCGGCCTGCCGGCGGATTATCCGCGCATCCTGGAGATCGCCGCACGTCATGGCCTGCGCGTTCTGGAGGACGCGGCCCAGGGATATGGCGGGCGCATCGGCGATACGAACGCCTGCGCCTTCGGGCAGGCGGCCGCCACCTCCTTTTTCCCTGCCAAGCCGCTGGGCTGCTACGGGGACGGCGGCGCGGTCTTTGTAGACGGCGCGGAGGAGGACGCGCTGCTGCGCTCCTTGCGGGCCAACGGCAGGGGCGTTTCCGACAAGTACGACAACCAGCGTATCGGCATGAACAGCCGGCTGGATACCCTTCAGGCGGCGGTGCTTCTGCCCAAGCTGCGCGCGCTGCGCACCTATGAGCTGGACGCGCTGAACGCCGCGGCAGCCGCCTATGCGCAGGCGCTGGATGGGTGCGTGGAAACACCCCGTGTACCCGATGGGTATCAGAGCAGCTGGGCGCAGTACACCGTGCTGCTGGAAAACCGCGCCCGGCGCGACGGAGCGCAGCGCTTCCTCAGGGAACGCGGCATTCCCAGCATGATCTACTATCCCCGGTGCATTCATCAGCAGACCGCCTACGCAGACCGGCAGTTTGACGATGCGCTGTATCCGGGCGCCCTGGCTGCATGCGACAGAGTGCTTTCTCTGCCCATGCACCCCTACCTGACCGGTGAGGACATCGGCCGGGTGGCAGAGGCCCTGCGGCAGTACTGCCTCGCGAGCCGGGACTGACGCAGGATAAGCGTTGGAGCGCCTTCATTCGGGAGGCGCTTTTTTCTATCCTGCTGGTCATCCGGGCGGGCGGGTGGTATAATGGTTGCAGCTTTGATTTTGACGGGAAAGGAGGCGGCAAAAATGGCCGTGATCAGGCCGCTTTGCGCGCAGGATGACTTTAACGAAGTGGGAGACGTGTATGCCCAGAGCTGGAAAGCGTGCTATCAGGGCCTTTTGCCGCAGGCATTTCTGGACAAACTGACCCACGACCGCTGGAGCGGCATGCTTCGAGCCGATCCCTCCGCCTCGCTGGGCGTGTTCGAGGATGGACGGATTGTGGGAACCGCCATGGTCAGCTATGCGCGTGAACCGGGGCGTGAGGGCTTCGGTGAGCTGGTCAGCCTGTACCTTCTGCCGGAGGCCATGGGACGCGGATATGGCCGCAGCCTGATGGAAGCGGTTTTGCAGAGGCTCCGGGAGGATGGGTGCGACGGCGTGTGCCTGTGGGTGCTGGACGGAAACCGGCAGGCACAGGATTTTTACCGGCATATGGGTTTTTACGCTTCGGGACGGTCTCAAAAGGAGCTGTTCGGCGGTGAGGAAACCGAGCTGGTGGAAATGGTCCTGCTTTGGGAGCATTGAAATTTTCATAAAAACGGTTTTCAAAAACTTGGCTATCAGGTATAATAAAAGTACGGGATGTGTTCTTCCCACGCAAATGCACATTCGGAGGACTATGTACATGCTACGACGCGCTTTGTGCTGCATAATCTGCCTGTTGCTGGCCGCCGCTCCCGCCGCTATGGCGGAAAACACCTTTACCATGGCCGGCTACGACGGAGAAAACAGCACCCACGACTGGAACACCAACGGTTTTTTCCTTCGCATGCAGGAAAGAACGGGCCTCACCTTTACCTTCGATCAGTATACCAGCCTGGAAAAGTGGCAGGCCGCCAAGGATGCAATGTTCGCGCCCGGCGGCAATCTGCCCGATGTGCTCTTCAAGGCGGCGCTCACCTCGGAGGAGATGATCCGCTATTCCGACAGCGGACAGCTCATCGACCTTGGGCCGCTGCTGGAGGAGAACGCCCCCAACCTTTGGGCGCTGCTGGAGGCCAATCCCGACTGGCGGGAGGCCATCACGCTTCCCAACGGAAAGATCGCGGCGCTGCCCGCCATCCAGCAACCGGCCCCGCAGAACGCCATGTGGATCAATCAGGCATGGCTGGACCGGTTGGGTCTGGAGGCCCCCACGGACTGGGACAGCCTGCGTCAGGTGCTGACAGCGTTCCGCGACCGTGATCCCAATGGCAACGGCAGGCAGGACGAAGTTCCCTTTGCCTTCCTGGGGCCGTGGGAGCTGAAGTTCTTCTCCCATGCCTGGGGCGTGGCAGCCAACGACTATAACATCTATCTCGACGATGCGGGACAGGTGCACTACTGGCCCGCGGAGGACGGCTTCTGGGATATGGCCCTGGCCCTGCGCGAGCTGTATCAGGAGGGTCTGCTTGACCCGGATGGCTTCGTCACGGCCGACGCGCTGCGCCGCATCACCGATGAGGATGCTGAGGCGGTCTATGGCGTGTTTTTTGCGCCGACGCCGGTGAATCTGGTTCCCTATGACATGTCCAGTGACTATGTGCTGCTGGAACCGCTCACCTTCGACGGAAAACAGATCTACCGCGACCTTTATGGCGAGGTGACGCGAGGCACCTTCGCCATCACCTCCGCCTGCGAGGACCCCGCGGCTTTGTTGGCCTGGGTGGATGTGCTCTACAGCGAGGAAGGCGCCATTGAAGCACTCGCGGGAACCGAGGGTGTGGATTATGTCATCGACGAGGACGGCAACTGGGACTGGAAGGGCGGCATGGAGGCCATGACCGCCTCCACGCTCAGCGAGCTGAGCGTCTATGATACGGGCGATATGCCCTGGCTCTTCCCCGACGCGTTCTATGAACGCTATCATGAAGAAAACGTGCAGCACGTCAATCGCGAGCTGCGCAAGCTGGATACCTATGTGGTAAGCCCTTTCCCCGTCTACACGCTTACGGAGGAGGAAAGCGCCCGCGCACTTGCGCTGCAATCCCGGCTGGGACCCTATGTGGACGAGACGCTGGCGCGCGTGGTGCTGGGAGAGATGGATGCCGGCGAGGCCCAGACGTTCCTGGATGGGCTGTACGAGCGCGGTATGCAGGAGATGATCGATTTGTGGCAGAGCGTCGCCGTCCGGCTGGGCGTGTGACGCAGCTTCCCGATACAGGCACGCGCCTTTACATCACCAAAGAAGGATGGATGGCTTATGAACAGGTACGCGCAAATGATCAGTGAACTCAAAACACCCGAGGTCATGAAACGTTTGACCTACCTTTACGGCCAGCGAGGCGGGATGCTGGTGGCCCAGAGCGCGCGGTATTCGCGCCTGCTCAAGCGGCATGAAGAGCTTGTCGGCTATGAAGGCCCCATCGCCATGATCAGCGCGCCGGGGCGCACCGAAATCGGCGGCAATCACACCGACCATAACCGGGGCAAGGTACTGGCCGCTGCCGTCAACCTGGACACGCTGGCCGCCGTCAGCCCGCGTGCCGACGGCGTCGTGAACATCCACAGCGAGGGATACGCCCCCCTGACGCTTTCGCTGGATGATTTGAGCGTGCACGAAGCGGAAAAGGGCACCACGGCGGCGCTGGTGCGCGGCGTGGCAGACGGCCTGCAGAAAGCGGGCCTGCGCGTGGGCGGCTTCGACGCGGTGATTACCTCCACCGTGCGCAGCGGCAGCGGCCTGAGCAGCTCGGCGGCAGTGGAGGTGCTCCTGTGCGCCATCTTTGACGAGATCTACAACGAGGGAAAGCTGGACTTCAAGCGCCGCGCGCAGATCTCCCAGTATGCTGAAAACGTGTATTTCGGAAAGCCCAGCGGTCTGATGGACCAGATGGCCTCCAGCGCGGGCGGCCTGGTCTACATTGATTTCCAGAATGATGATCCCGAGGTGCGTGAAATCAGCTACGATTTTGCCGCCAAGGGCTATGCGCTGGTGGTGGTCAACTCCGGCGGCAGCCATGACAACCTGACGGAGTTCTATGCTGCCATTCCCCAGGAGATGCGCGCCGTGGCCGCCTGCTTCGGCGAAACCTACCTGCGCCGCGTGCAGCCGGAGCAGTTCATGCAGATGGTGCCCCAGTTGCGCGAGCGCCTCAAGAATGTAAACGCTGACCGGGCGATTCTGCGCGCCGCCCATTACTTTGCCGAAAACCGCCGCGTGGCGGATGAGGTATCGGCCCTGCAGGCCGACGACCTGAACGCCTTCTTGCGGCTGGTCATTGAAAGCGGGCGCAGCAGTTTCTGCTACCTGCAGAACATCTTCGCGACCCCTGACCGGCAGGAGCTGTCTTTGGCGCTGATGCTGGCCGAAAGCAAGCTTCACAAGGACGGTGCGTGGCGCGTGCATGGCGGCGGATTTGCCGGCACCACGCTCAACTTCGTTCCCAAGCGCAGCCTGGACAGCTTTGTCAAGGAGATGGAAGCGGTGTTCGGCGCGCACAGCTGCAACGTGCTGGACATCCGCCCGGTGGGCCCCGCCTGCATCCGACTGGGGCTGTAAGGAGGACATATGAAGCGCATTTTTCTGATCGTGCTGGACAGCGTGGGCGCCGGTGCGCTCCCGGACGCTGCCGCCTACGGCGACGCGGGCGCGAACACGCTCGGACATATCATCGAGAAGGCGCATCCGCAACTTCCCAACATGGAGGCCATGGGCCTGGGCCTGATCCCGGGCGTGGGCGGCCCCAAGCCTGTGAACGGCGCGGGCGTGTACGGCCGTGCCGCGGAGGTTTCCGCGGGCAAGGACACCACCACCGGCCATTGGGAAATCGCGGGCCTCAGGCTGGATTCGCCCTTCCCCACCTATCCAAACGGCTTTCCGCCCGAAGTGATGAATGCCTTTGAGGCTGCAATCGGCACCAAGACCCTGGGCAACTATCCGGCCAGCGGCACCGCCATTCTGGATGAGCTGGGCGAGGAGCACATGCGCACGGGGTATCCCATCGTCTATACCTCCGCCGACAGCGTGTTTCAGATCGCCTGTCACGAGGACGTCGTTCCCCCGGAGCGGCTGTACGAGATGTGCCGCATCGCCCGTGGCATTCTCACCGGTCCCAACGCGCTGGGCCGCGTGATCGCGCGCCCCTTCGTGGGCACGGGCAGGGGCCATTTTGTCCGCACGGGCCGCCGGCGCGACTTCTCTCTGGAGCCCATTGGCCCCACGGTGCTCAATGCCCTCAAGGATCACGGCAGATTCACCATGGGCATCGGCAAGATCGAGGATATCTTCTGCATGAGCGGCCTGTGCGAAAGCGACCACGCCGCCGGCAACCCCGCCTGCGTGGATTCGCTCATGAAGGCCATGGCGCGGGATTTTACGGGCCTGGTATTTGTCAACCTCGTGGACTTCGACTCCGTCTACGGTCACCGGCGCGACGTGGCCGGCTACGCGCAGGCGCTGGAGTACTTTGACGGCCGCCTGAACGAAATCAAAGCCGCCGCCCGCGAGGGAGATCTGATTCTGCTCACGGCGGATCACGGGTGCGACCCCGCGTACACCGGCACCGACCACACGCGCGAATACGTGCCGATTCTGGCCTGGTCCCCGGAGATGACCGGCCTTTGCGACATTGGAACCCGCCGCACCTATGCCGATATCGCGGCCACGGTGGCCGATCTGATGGGCGTTCCGGAGCGCTTCGGGGCCGAGTCGTTTGCGGACCAGCTGCGAAACAATCGTTAAGGAGGAGCGTTTATGGGCGAGCAGAACGCGGCGTATCTGGAAAAAATCAACCGTGCGGCGGCAGCCATTGAGGCGGCATGCGGCGGCGCGGAAATCGCGGTCATTCTGGGCAGCGGCCTGGGCGGCTATGCCGAGGCGCTGGAAAATCCCACATTTCTGGCCTATCAGGACATCCCCGGCTTTCCCGTATCGACCGCGCCGGGCCATGCGGGCCGCTGGTGCGCGGGCACGCTGCATGGCAAGCGCGTGTGCATGATGCAGGGCCGCTTCCATGCCTACGAGGGCTATGATCTGCGCGAGGTGACGTTGCCCGTGCGCGTGATGAAGCGCCTGGGCGTAAAAACGCTGATCGTGACCAACGCCTCCGGCGGGGTGAACACGTCCTTTACGCCGGGCGATCTGATGCTGATGACGGATTTCATCAATCTGTCGGGCAAGAATCCGCTGACCGGGCCCAACCTGGACGAATTCGGCCCGCGGTTCCCGGATATGTCGCACGCCTATGATGTGAGGCTGCAAAAGCTGACGCGCGATGTGGCCGCAAAGCTGGGGATCGCGCTGCGCGAGGGCGTGTACTGCTGGATGAACGGTCCCACCTATGAATCGCCCGCGGAAATCCGCATGGCGCGCATTCTGGGCGGCGACGCGGTGGGCATGTCCACGGTGCCCGAGACCATCGTGGCGCGTCACAGCGGCATGGACGTGCTGGGCCTGAGCTGTATCACCAACATGGCTGCGGGTATTCTGGATCAGCCCCTGTCCCATCAGGAAGTGATGGAGACCGGCGAGCGGGTAAAGGACACCTTCCGCGCGCTGGTGGACGGCGTGATCGCCGCACTGTGATTTTTTGCTGACAGGCGCTGTTTCGACGGCTATTTTCCTCCTTTCACGCGTATGGTATCACAGACCCTATGCGTGGAAGGAGTTTTTTGTATGAGAAGGGAGATCGTGCGGCTGTGCGCGCTGCTGCTTGCGCTGTGCTGGCTCGTCGGGCCGGCCCTGGCCGCGCCGCTGGAGGCAGAGCCGCCGGTCGCGCTGACATCGCCCAGTGCGATGCTGGTGGAGGCCGGTACAGGAACCGTCATCTTTGAAAAAAACGCCGATGAGCGCCGGCAGGCCGCCAGTGTGACCAAGCTGATGACGCTGCTCATCTGCTTTGAGGAGCTGGAGGCGGGCAACCTCCATCTGGATGACTCCGTAACCGTGAGTCAGGAGGCCGCCGCACAGATCGGGAGTCAGGCGCTTCTGGACGCGGGCGCGGTGTATTCGCTGGAGGATTTGCTGCATGCCACCATTGTGGCCAGCGCCAACGACGCGGCCTGCGCCCTGGCCGAGCATATTGCGGGCACGGAGGCAGCCTTTGCCGAGCTCATGAACGCCCGTGCGGCGGAGCTTGGCATGAACAACACCTACTACACCAACGCCACCGGCCTGCCGGATGACGCGCAGTACACCACCGCACGCGACGTGGCCACCCTCTCGGTGGAGATGTGCCGCCATCCGGACTATTTCAAGCATGCTTCGGTGTGGATGGACACGCTCACCCATCCCAGCGGACGCGTGACCGATCTGACCAACACCAACCGCCTGGTACGGTTTTACGAGGGCTGCGACGGGCTGAAAACCGGCAGCGCGGACGCCTCGCGCTACTGCCTGAGCGCTACGGCACAAAAGGACGGCCTTCGCTTTATCGCCATCGTGCTGGGGGCGGAAACAAGCCAGAAGCGCTTTGACGAGGCGCGCGCCATGCTGGATTACGGCTTTGCCAACTACAAGCGCGTGACGGTGCTCACCAAGGGCGACCGGCTGGGCCAGCGCGTGCCGGTGCGCCTGGGCATGGCCAATGAGGTGGAAGCTGCCGTGGGCACGGGCATGAGCATGCTTCTCAAGCCGGGACAGGAGAAGCAGCTCTCGCTCGAGGTGGAATTGCCGGCGGAAGTGCCCGCGCCCGTGCATGCAGGCGACACACTGGGCATGATTCGCGTTAAGCTGGACGGCAGCGTCATCGCGCGCCTGCCCGCCGTGGCCGCGGAGGACGTGGGCATGCCCGGATTGCTGGAAGGCTTTTTCCGGGTGCTGAACAACTGGAGGTAAGCCCGGTTCGGACGCAGCCAGGGGCTCCGGTCACCGGATGGCTTCGGTCAGCAGAGCTCGGACCGTGGACGGCCGATGGAAAAGGGAGCTGTTTCCCGATGGAAGCAGCCCCCTCTCCCGGTGGTCCAAGGCGCAGCTTATGCGGTTCGCGTCCGCGCCGTTCTTTTCTGATTACACAAACGGATTATAAAACCGGTTTCCGTCCCAGAAGGTTACGATGAGGCTCATGGCCAGCAGCGCCGCGCCCAGCCCCAGGGCGATCCAGTCGCCCTTTTGGAAGGGACGCTCCACATACCAGGTGCGCTTTTTGTGCTTGCCGAACCCGCGCAGCTCCATGGCGTTGGAAATCACATCCACCCTGGCCAGGCTGGACATAATCAGCGGCAGAAGGATGCTTACGCTGTTTTTCAGTCGTTTGATCAGCTTTTCCTTCTTGCCCAGTTCCACGCCGCGGGCCTGCTGGGCCTGACTGATGTTGTGATAGTCGCGCTGGATGTCGGGGATGTAGCGCAGCGCGATGCTCACCGCATAGCCGATGCGGTAGGGCACGCCGATCTTGTTCAGGCTGGCGGCAAACTCGCTGGGATTGGTGGCGGAGATGAAGAGAATCGCCACCGGCAGCGCCACGAAGTATTTCAGGGAAATGTTGAGCATGTAAAACAGCTGCTCGCTGGTCACGTCATAGCGGCCCGCGATGTGCAGGAGCACATGCCGCGTCCCATAGATCTTGCTGCCCTGGTCGGGATCGAAAAGGTAGATGAAAAAGTTGTTAAGCAGCAGAAACACCAGCATGAACACCAGCATGAACCGCACCTCACGGATGCGAATGCGGCTTAAGCGGAAGGCTGCAAAGCTGAACACCATCAGCACCACCAGCACGCGCGTGTCATAGGTGACCATGCTGGCGAAGGTGAACAGCAGGAAGAACGCCAGCTTCGTCGCACCCGTGAGGGCGTGCACCGGGCTTTTGCGGGGCAGGTAATTAAGCACCGTCGTGGCGGCCATGGCTGCGCACCTCCCTGTCATAAGCGATGAACCGTTCCACAAAGGCTTCCGGCGGCGCGATGCCCGCACGGCCTGCCAACGTAAACAGGCTGGTTTCCTTCAGCGCCGCCCGCTCTACCAGCTCCGGGTCGCACAGCACGGCGGCGGCAGACCGGTCGGCAATGAGCCGCCCCTCGCTGAATACCAGCGCGCGCGGCGTGTATTCCAGCATCAGATGCATGTCGTGGGTAATCATCACCACGGTCACGCCCTGCGCGTTCAGCCCGCGCAAAAACTCCATGATCTCCGTATAATGCTTGAAATCCTGCCCGGCGGTGGGCTCGTCCAGGATGATCAGCTCCGGCCCCATCGCCAGCACGCTGGCAATGGTCACGCGCTTTTTCTGCCCAAAGGACAGCGCCGAAATGGGCCAGTTGCGGAACGGATACAGCCCGCATACCCGCAGCGTGTCCTCCACGCGCGCGCGCGTTTCCTCCTCGCTCAGGCCAAGCGCCGCCAGACCCAGCGCCACCTCGTCGAAGATCATGGTCTTGGAAATCATCTGGTTGGGGTTTTGCATCACGTAGCCGATATGCGCCGCGCGTTCGCGGATGCTGTCGCCTCCGATGTCGCGCCCCTCAAACAGCAGCGTGCCCTCGTCCGGCGTTTCAAACCCGCAAACCAGCTTGGACAGGGTGGACTTGCCCGCACCGTTGCGCCCTACGATGGCCAGCATCTCCCCTCGCCGGATGGTGAAGCTCACATCCGTGAGCACGCGCCGCTCTCTGGTATACCCAAAGCCCAGGCCCCGCGCCTCCAGCAGCACGGGCTTCTCCGGTGGCGGCGGCTCCGGCAACCGTGCCTCAAACCATGCACGAAGCCGCGCCGTATCCGCCTCATCCAGCCTGAGGCTGTCCACGTGGGCAGGCTTTTTCTCCGGCGTAATTGCCACGCCCGCATAGCGAAGCGCCGTGAGATAGAGCGGCTCGCGGATCCCGTTATCGGCCAGCAGGCTCGTGGAGAGCAGCTCGTCCGGCCGCATGTCGGCCAGAATCTCCCCCTCGTTCATCAGCACGATACGGTCCACGCTGCGCCACAGCACATCCTCCAGGCGGTGCTCGATGATGACTACCGTGGCGCCGGTCCGATGCTGGATGTCGTCGATCAGCTCAATGGCCTGCTTGCCGGTGGCGGGGTCCAGGTTGGCCAGCGGCTCATCAAAGAGCAGCACCTTCACCTCGTCCACCATCACGCCCGCCAGGCTTACGCGCTGCTTCTGCCCGCCGCTGAGTTCATGCGGCGCATGGCCCAGGTGATGCTCCACGCCCACCAGAGCGGCCACGCGGTCCACCGCCTCGCGCATGGGGGGCTGAGGCATACAGTCGTTTTCCAGCGCAAAGGCGATATCCTCGCCCACAGTCAGGCCGATGAACTGGCCGTCCGGGTCCTGAAGCACCGTACCCACGTGGTGTGACAGCGCAAACACGCCCGCCTTGGGCGCATCCACCCCGTCCACGGTGAGGCTGCCGGTGACCGTGCCGGGATAGCTGGACGGAATCAGGCCGTTCAGACAGCTGCCCAGCGTGCTCTTGCCGCTGCCCGACGGCCCGGCGATAAGCACCCGCTCGCCCGGATAGATGTCCAGGTTGATGTGGCGCAGGGTGGGCTGCTTCTGCGCCCGGTATTGGAAGGAAAAGTCCTTGAAGGAGATGATGGGGGCCTGCAACGTCGTCACCTCGAATGCGCAAAATGGACCGCGCTAAGGGCGCGGTCCATCCGGGGTTAAGGGGGTTACTCCTTGTCCAGAGAGCCCTTCTTGGCAATGGTCTTGGCATAGGCCGCCGCCAGCAGCGCGCCCACGATCACCGCGGTGAGGGAGTTCACCACGGCCGCCATGGCGCCCTGGGCAAAGACCTTGCTGGCGGGCTCGGCGTAGATCAGGATATCCAGCACGGGCGCGATGCCCAGCCAGGCCACCACGTTGGCCACCACGTTGGCGATGGCGAAGGTGATGACTTCCTTCTTGCCGAAGGTGCCTTCCTCAATGGCGATCTTCTTGGAGAACAGGCCGACCACCACGCCCACGAAGGCGCTGGCGATGACCCAGCTCCACCAGGGGCTGCCACCCCAGCTCAGGTCGATCAGCGTATGGCCGATGAAGCCGATCAGGCCGCCGGCCAGGGGGCCGTACATGGCGGCCAGCAGGCCCAGCACGGCGTATTGCAGGCTGATGTTGGTATTGGGCACGCCGCTGGGGATGGCCACAAAGCGGCCCAGCACGAAGAACAGCGCGGCGCCGATGCCGATGGCGACCACGGTCTTGATGGAGGTGTTTTTCATGATGATTCCTCTCCTCTTCCTCTTTGGTTTATGGCAAGCGGGGACCTCCCCGCGGGGGACGCTCATTCATAGATGATGCGCGGAGCCTTGCGCAGCGTAATGCGCCAGGTGATGCCGGTGCCGATGTTGTATGCCTTGGAAAAGCTGCCCTGGTTGATGGCCACGGCCACGCAGTCGAGGCTGTTGACGTAGAGGAGCGGCTCGCCCACGTTGACGTCGGCGAAGGAACGGGCGTACACCATGATGTTTTTGTACAGCGTGCGCGTATCGTTGGTAATGGTCACCTCCGCGCGGCTGCCATGCGTAAGGCCCAGCTTCAAAAACAGCTCACGCGGGATGTTGGTCCACAGCGATCCGAAGCGCACGTCCAGCACGTCGATGGTGCCGCTGACGCAGTCGCCCTCCATGGCGGCCTCCACCACAGGCAGCTCGATCACGCTGTCCGGCGGAACCTCAGGCCCCACCTGCTCAAAGGTGATGGCCCCGCTGGCCAGACGCGCGCCGGTGTAGGCGTAGATGTCGCGCCCATGGAAGGTATAGCTCTCACCGGAATTGGGCAGGCGGTTGACCGATTCATCAATCACGCGAGCTTCGGCGATGCCGCAGATGCGCTTGACGTGCGTAAGGGTGCCGTTGTCGGGGGTGATCACATACTGTCCGGTCAGGGTGCGCACCGCGATGGAGCGCCTGGTAGAGCCCACGCCGGGGTCCACTACGCTGACAAACACGCTGCCCTCCGGCCAGTAGCTCACCGTCTGAATCAGCCGGTAGCTGGCCTCCCAGATGTCATACTGGGGGATGTCATGCGTAAGATCGAACACGCGCAGCTCCGGGCACACGTTCTCCGCCACGCCGTACATGGCGCATACCGCCCCGTCGGCATATCCAAAGTCAGATTGCAGGATCATCGGCTGCATAAAAAGCCCTCCCGTTCCAGATGATGCTCACGCGACAGGCCAAGTATACCCGTGCCACATGGGCTTGTCAACTGCTATTTTGCGCTATCTTTTGATATCGTAGTTCATGTTCATCAGGTTGCGGATGCCGCCGGCGTCGTCGATGAGGTTGGCGTCGCCGTGGATGGTGTGCTTGAGCACGCTGCTGGCCACCGCAAAGTTGAGCATGTCCAGGGGGCGGTCCCCGTGCAGCATCGCGTAGATGAGCCCGCTGGCAAAGGCGTCGCCTCCGCCCACGCGGTCCAGAATGGTGAAGGTGAACAGGCGGCTTTCAAACGTGTGACCCTCGTACCACATGAATGCCTTCAGGCTGTTCTCGCTGCCGCTGTGGACATAGCGCACATGACGCGCGATCACGCGCAGGTTGGGATAGCGCGCCACAAACGCCTGAAAGATTCGATCCTGCTGCTCATAGGTGGGCTGCAGGGATACGCCGTCCTTCACATCGCCTTTGCTATGATCGGTCTCGTCGCGCCACAGATGATAGGGTTCGATGCCCAGCAGCACATCGATATAGGGCAGGCACAGGGTGCAGAAGTCCCGCGCCTGCTCCCATGTCCACAGTGAGCTTCGGAAATTGCCGTCAAAGCTGATGGTCATCCCCTTGGCGCGGGCAGCTTTCAGGCTGCTGAGCACAAGCTGCCGGCAGTTGGGCGCCAGGGCGGGCGTGATGCCGCTTAAATGCAGCCAGTCAAAGCCATCCAGTAGCTCATCCAGGTCCAGGCCGGAGAAATCGTATTCCGTGATGGCGCTGTGCTTGCGGTCATAGATGACCTCGCTGGAACGAATGCCATAGCCCGTCTCCAGATAGTAGGTGCCCAGCCGGTGGGTGGGCGTCTGCTCGGGAGTGGAGAGGATCATGGGCGTACAGTCCACGTCATTGCTGCGCAACCAGCGCACGGCGCTCTTGCCCAGGCTGTTGTCGGGCACCACGCTGAAAAACGTGCTGTCCACTCCCAGGTTGGCCAGGGCCAGGGCGATATTCGCCTCACTTCCGCCATAGCTGGCCTCAAACATGGACGCTACGCGGATTTTGTCATAGTTGGGCGGAGTCAGGCGCAGCATGATTTCCCCAATGGTGATAAACTTTTTGCCGCCGGCGGCGAGCAATGGGTTATGATGGGCCACCGTGTATGACCTCCTTTGCCTCTGCGGGCAGGGTATCTCATGGCCGCCGGAATCATTGTAGCCTGTTTCCTGCCATTTTTCAACGGCAATCGCGCTGCGGCATCGCTTTGCCGGCAGATTCTGCGGGCAGGGATTGCTTCCTTTTTTGTCTTGCCTGTGCTATAATAAACCAAAGGTGCAAAAAAACTGAACAGGAGGTCCCCCGCCATGGCTGAAACCAAAACAACGACTCCCCAGACTCGAAACCAAACGCCTCTCTACATCGTGTGCATTGCGCTGCTTGTGGCCGTTGTGCTGGCCATCGTGGGATTCGTGGGCAAGAATACCGCCAACCAGCAAAACGCCGAACTGACCGCCCAGCTTGAGGAGCTCACCGCCACAAAGGCCGATTTGGAAGAGCAGGTCACCGCCATGACCGCCGGACTGGAAGGCAAGGATGAGGAAATTACCAAGCTCAACACCCTGCTGGAGAACGCAGAAGCCGTCCGCGCGGATCTGGAAAACCAGCTGTCCTCCGCCGTGACGCTGAGCACGGATACCCAGGCGCAGCTGACCGAGGAGCAGGACCGCGCCAACGCGCTGGATGCCTCGCTCACAAAGACGGAGGAGGTCCTTGCCGACACGCAGGCGCAGCTGACCGAGGAGCAGGACCGCGCCAATGCGCTGGATGCCTCGCTCACGAAGGTGGAGGAAGTCCTTGCCGATACGCAGGCGCAGCTAACCGCTGCCCAGACGCAGGCCAGCGATCTGGCCGACCAGCTCTCCACCCTTGAGACGCAATACGGTGCTTTGGAGAAGAGCAGTACGACACTGACGGAGAAAGTGGAAGGCCTCACTTCTGATAAGGCGGATTTGGAGAAGCAGGTGGAGGAGCTGACCGCTTCCAAGGCCGATCTTGAGGCAAAAGTGGCGGAGCTTGGCGACGCACTGGAGGAGAGCGAGGCACAGGTGCTACGGCTCAACGAGCTGCTTCAGCCCACACCCACGCCTACGCCTACGATCACACCTACTGTTACGCCCGCGGCCTCTCCGGCCGGCCGCTGATGCACAAAGCAACAGAAAAAGGGAGGCGCTCCGCCGCGGCGGCGCCTCCCTTTTCCGTATCTGGGATTACATCAGGTTTTCAATCAGCATAATCGGTCCGTCCTGATAGATCAACGGATACTCGCCCAAGATGTCCCAGTCCATACCGATTTCATGGCAAATCAGGTAGGCGCTCTCCTCCTCCTGGCAAAAGGCCTCGATGCCGCCGTCCATGCATACCAGATCGCCCGCAAGCATGGCGGTCAGCTCGTCGTCCTGCACCCAGGAGCGATAATCCACCGCATAATAGTTATTCTCGGATTCATATTGCACATAGATGCGCGTACCGGCATCCATCTCGCGATCGAACATCTCCCAGATCAGCCGCTGGTACCGATCCTCATTGCCGCAAGTACTTACGTTCTCCCAGTTCTTCAGGCCCAGGGAAACCATCATGACAACCGCCGCAGCCAGGCAGGCCAGGCGTGGCAAGGCTTTCCATCCGGAGCGCAGTCCGCCGCGCGCCAGCTTGCCTAAGGCCATGCCAAACCCGACGGCCAGGGGGGGCAGGCACACATAGATGTACCACTGCAGCTTGCTCACGCACAGGCTGTAGAGCACCAGCGGGACGGCGAACCACAGCAGAACACCCCATTGGTCCCGGGAAAGCCGCAAACGCCGCACAGCCTTCCAACAGAGGGCGATCAGCACGGCGGCCGCCGCCACAAGGACGGCCCTGTCGGAAAGCAGGTAGGAAACATAGTACCCCGTCCCGCCCCAGTGCTCCTCATGCACAGAGGTTGCGCGCTTCACCACGTCGATGGAAAGCATCTTTTCGAAAAACGTCAACCCGTCGCGCTGGTAGCGTGCGATTGCCCAGGGCGCGATGGGAAGCAGTCCAAAGAAGATCAGCCCCAGATAGTGCCGCGGTTTGAGCCGGCGGATTTCGCCCCCGGAGATTTTGGACGTAGAGGGCTTTGACGATGCCATTCGGGCAGCGGCGGCCCGGGCCAAGGCGGGGGATGTGGTGATCCTTTCGCCTGCCAGCACGTCCTTTGACCGATTCCGTAATTTTGAAGAGCGGGGCGACCGCTTCAAGAAGGTTGTGATGGAGCTGTGATGGAGCTTTCCGAGGTGCTTATGGAGCTGAGCCGTGCCAACGGTGTGTCCGGGGATGAGACAGAAGCAGCTCAGACGGCACAACGTTACCTTGCACCGTTGGTGGACGAGACCCGAATCTCGCCTTTGGGCAATCTGCTCGGAATTCGCAGATGTGAGGATCCCGATGCAAAGACCGTTTTGCTGGATGCCCATCTGGATCAGGTGGGGCTGATCGTAACGGGCCGGAAGTGGTTAGAGTTCTTAAAGAAAGAAGAAATGGTACTGAAAAGAAGTTTC
>OLOW01000731.1_pt1 | contig 22470 bp, 25 predicted proteins | sample 1672801 | NCBI WGS metagenome assembly OLOW01 (sample SAMEA3136725, study PRJEB25190) | human gut metagenome | biome: human gut; feature: human-associated habitat; material: faeces | place: Austria | collected 2013 | reverse complement strand
GTCTTTCAGGAGGTCGCCCGCATGGGCAATATCTCCGCCGCGGCGCAGAATCTGTATATCTCCCAATCCGCGGTCAGCCAGTCCATCAAGCAGCTCGAAGAGCAGCTGCAGGTACGGCTGTTTTCCAGAAGCACGCGCGGCGTTGTGCTGACGAGCGAGGGGAAGATGCTGCTGGACTATGTCTCGCACGGCCTCGGCCTCATCCAGTGCGGCGAGGAAAAGCTCGCGCAGTCGCGCCAGCTGCTCACGGGCGAGCTGATCATCGGTGCGAGCGACACGGTAACGAAGACCTATCTGGTCTCCCGGCTCGAGGCCTTTCATCAGAACTATCCGGCCATCCAGATCCGCATCCTCAACGGCACGAGCCAGATGGTCCTCGACTATCTGCACGCGGGGCAGGTCGACATCGCCTTTGCCAGCGAGCCGAAGGACAAGGACGCCTATTCCATCCGCCACTGCTTCGATACCCACCAGATCTTCGTCGCCGCGCCGAATTACGACTGTGATTTTGACCACGCCCACACGCTCGAGGAGATTGCGGCCTTCCCGCTCATCCTGCTCGAGCGCAAGGCGAGCTCCCGCGCCTATGTCGAGCAGTATTTCCAGCAGCACGGCGTCAGCCTGAAGCCGGAGATCGAGCTCGGCTCGCACAATCTGCTCATCTCGCTGGCACGGATCGGCCTCGGCGTCGCATGCGTGACGGAGGAATTTTCGCAGTCCGGACTCGGCCGGGGCGTGATCCTGCCGGTCCGCACGGCGTTTGAGATCCCGCCGCGCTCGGTCTGCATGTGCACGCTGCGCGACGTCTCGCCGACCTCCGCGGCCAACCGCTTCATGGATTTCATCTCTGAAAGCGATAAAATGACCTACGATATCGGCCATTCCTACCACTTTACCAACGTCTGACGAACGAATCGCCGCTCGCCTCCCCACGGAGGCGGGCAGTGTGCATTTTGCGGAATGCACAAACGATACGGAAAAAAGCGAGGACAATTTGGCGGATTCACGATTGACTTTGCGCATTTAAAGCGGTATAGTAGCAAACATCAAAAGGACGCCGCACGCGCGGCAGAAAGGAGCTTATCATGGCCAAGCGTTATCCGAACAACAAGTCCATCCAGATGAGCTTCCTCTTTATTGAGGCCCGCGAGCAGATCACGGGCCTGTATTACCGCGCGCAAAAAAAGAGACTGTCCGTATAGACCGGTGTTTTTCTTCGTAACCAGAAGGAGGCTCTGTTCCGCGGACAGAGCCTCCTTTTTGTTTTGGACTGCAGCCGCAAGTACGCGGCGCAGCCCCATCCAATCCAGTTCATACATGAGAAAAGGAGCGAAATCAAAATGAAAAAGATGCTTGCACTGCTTCTGGCGCTCGTCATGGTCCTGAGCCTGGCCGCCTGTGCCTCCAGCCAGCCTGCCGCCACGGACGCCGCCGCGTCCACCGAGACCGCAGAAACCACCGAAACGACCGAACCCGCCGCCGAAGAATCCGCCGAGGCTCCGGCCGAGAGCGGCAAGACCTACACCGTCGGCGTCTGCCAGCTGGTCCAGCATGAGGCGCTCGACGCTGCGACCCAGGGCTTCATCGACGCGCTGACCGAGGAACTCGGCGACGCCGTCACCGTCGACGTGCAGAACGCCTCCGGCGACTCCGTCAACTGCGGCACGATCGTCAACGGCTTTGTCTCCAAGGGCGTGGACCTCATCATGGCCAATGCAACCCCGGCGCTGACTGCCGCTGTCTCCGCTACGGCTGATATCCCCATCCTCGGCACGTCCATCACGGCCTATGGCGTCGCGCTGGATATCGATGACTTCAACGGCACTGTCGGCGGCAACGTCTCCGGCACATCCGACCTGGCGGACCTGCAGGCGCAGGCCCAGATGATCCTCGACTGGTTCCCCGAGACCAAGACCGTCGGTCTGCTGTTCTGCTCGGCTGAACCGAACTCCCGCTATCAGATCGACGAGGTCCGCAAGGCGCTCGAGGCCCAGGGCGTGACCTGCGAAGAATTTGCCTTCACCGACAGCAACGACGTCTCCTCCGTGACCCAGAAGGCCGCCGACTTCTCCGACGTTGTCTACATCCCGACCGATAACACCGCCGCCTCCAACACCGAGGCCATTGCCAACGTCCTGATCCCTGCCGGCGTTCCCGCCATCTGCGGCGAAGAGGGCCTCTGCCGCGGCTGCGGCGTGGCGACGCTGTCCATCAGCTACTACGATCTCGGCGTGACCACCGGCAAGATGGCCGCGAAGATCCTCAAGGGCGAGGCCGATATCTCTACAATGCCGGTCGAATACACCGACGCGACCCCGAAGTACAACGCTTCCGTCTGCGAGCAGCTCGGCATCACCCCGCTCGATGGCTATGAGGCGATCGACGGCTGAATCTGACACTTTGACCGGTCACGGGCATTCACCCGTGACCGGCGGAACTGCAAAAACCGTTTGCCCCTGCAATCGGCCGATAACCGGAACCCTTTGCCGGTCGATTGCAGGCGTAGACTGACAAGGAGAATGATTATGAGCTTCCTCTCTGCGCTACTCAATTCGCTGCCCGGCGCGGCGGCTCAGGGTCTCATCTGGGGCCTGATGGCCATCGGCGTGTACATCACCTTCCGTATTCTGGACGTTGCGGATCTGACCGTCGACGGCTCCATCGCCACCGGCGGCGCGGCCGCCGTCATGCTCATCCGCGCTGGGGTGAACCCGTGGCTGGCCCTGCTATGCGCGTTTGCCTGCGGTATGCTGGCAGGCTTCGTGACGGGCATGTTCCACACCAAATGCGGCATCCCCGCGATCCTCTCCGGCATTCTGACGCAGCTCGCACTCTACTCCATCAACCTGCGCATCATGGACAGCAAGGCCAATCAGGCCGTCGGCGTGGACAAATATCCGCTGATGGTCTCGCAGCGCTATGTGCGCGAGCTGAGCCTGAAAAATCCGCTTCCGATCCTGCTTCTTTTCACGTTTGCCGTGATCGCGCTGCTGTACTGGTTCTTCGGCACGGAGCGCGGCTGTGCCATCCGCGCCACCGGCGCAAATCAGAACATGGCCCGTGCGCAGGGCATCAACACGAACGCGAACGTCGTTTTCGGCCTCATGCTCTCCAACGGCCTTGTCGCCCTGTCCGGCGCGCTGCTCGCGCAGTTCCAGGGCGCGGCGGATGTGAACATGGGCCGCGGCGCGATCGTCATCGGCCTGGCTGCCGTCATCATCGGCGAGGTCATCTTCGGCAAGCTCTTTACGAACTTCGGCCTCAAGCTGCTGGCCGTGTCGATCGGCGCGGTGATCTACTATTTCGTGCTCCAGATCGTCCTGCAGCTCGGCCTCAACACGAACGACCTCAAGCTCATCACGGCGCTGATCGTCGCGCTGTTCCTGGCCATCCCGTACTGGAAGGGCAAGATGTTCCGCGGCAAGGCAAAAAAGGAGGAAACACACCATGCTTGAACTCATCAATGTGTGCAAGACCTTTAACCCCGGCACCGTCAACGCAAAGACCGCGCTGAACGATCTGAACCTGACTCTCAACGACGGCGATTTCGTCACCGTCATTGGCGGCAACGGCGCGGGCAAGTCGACCATGCTGAACGCCATCGCGGGCTCCTTCCAGATCGACAGCGGTAAGATCGTCATCGACGGCACCGACGTCACCGGCCTGCCGGAGCATAAGCGCGCGGCCTTCCTCGGCCGTGTGTTCCAGGACCCGATGATGGGCACCGCGCCTACCATGCAGATCGAGGAGAACCTGGCCCTCGCCGCCCGCCGCGGGCAGCACCGCGGCCTCCGCTGGGGCATCACCAAGGCTGAACGCGCCGAATACCAGAAGCGGCTGCACGCGCTGGACCTCGGTCTCGAGGACCGGATGACCGCGAAGGTCGGCCTGCTCTCCGGCGGCCAGCGGCAGGCGCTGACGCTTCTGATGGCGGCCCTGCAGCAGCCGAAGCTGCTGCTGCTCGACGAGCATACCGCGGCCCTCGACCCGCGTACGGCGGCCAAGGTCCTCGACCTGTCTGACCGCATCGTGCAGGAGCACGGGCTGACCACGCTCATGATCACCCACAACATGAAAGACGCCATCGCGCACGGCAACCGCCTTATCATGATGGACGCCGGCCAGGTCGTGGTGGACGTGTCCGGCGAGGAAAAGAAGAAGCTGACCGTGCCGGATCTGCTCGCCATGTTCTCCCGCGCCAGCGGCAGCGATGAGGCGAACGACAAAATGCTCCTTTCCTGAATCCGTTTTCAGGCCCCGGGACCGCAGTCCCGGGGCTTTTTCCGAAAAATCAAAAAACCTTCAGCAAAGGGGCTTGACATTCCGCCGGATATCCCGTATAATGCACCGGACACAAAAAAGGAGGAAACGACCATGCGCTATCTGCTTCAAAACGCACAGCTCCTCTCCTCGGGCGGCGTATTTCGTGCCGCGGACGTTTTGCTTTCGGACGGAAGAATTGTTTCCATTGGTGATCGTATTTCCTGTCCCGCAGATGCTGTTTCCATTGATCTTCATAAGGCTGTCTTATTTCCCGGTTTCGTTGATGTGCATGTACATCTTCGTGAACCGGGATTTTCTTATAAAGAGACGATCCGGACCGGCACGCTTGCCGCGGCCCACGGCGGCTTCGCCCACGTCGCGGCCATGCCGAATCTCGACCCCGTGCCGGACTGCGCTGCTGCGCTGGCCGTGCAGCGTGCGATCATCGAAAAAGACGCGCTCGTCCACGTCCATCCCTACGGCGCCATCTCCGTCGGTGAGAAAGGGGAGCGGCTCGCGGATCTTGACGGGCTCGCGCCAGGTGTCATCGCGTTTTCCGACGACGGCCGCGGCGTGCAGTCGGAAAGCCTCATGCGCGAGGCCATGATGCAGTGCTGCCGCCTCGGTAAGATCCTCGCCGCGCACTGCGAGGACAACAGTCTCCTGCACGGCGGCTATATCCACGACGGCGCGTATGCCCGCGCCCACGGCCACCGCGGCATCTGCTCCGAGAGCGAGTGGGGGCCGATCGCCCGGGACCTCCGGCTCGCCGAGCAGACCGGCTGCGCATACCACGTCTGCCACGTCTCCACGAAGGAGAGCGTCGCCCTCATCCGCGCAGCCAAGCGCCGCGGCGTGGACGTCACCTGCGAGACCGCGCCGTATTACCTGACCTTCACCGACGGAGACCTGCAGGAGGACGGCCGGTTCAAGATGAACCCGCCCCTGCGCGCGCGGGAAGACCGCGACGCGCTGATCGAGGGCCTGCTCGACGGGACGATCGACATGCTGGTGACCGACCACGCCCCGCACAGCCGGGAAGAAAAGGCCCAGGGGCTGGAAAAGAGCGCCATGGGCGTTGTCGGGCTCGAGACGTCGTTTGCCGCAAGCTACACGGCGCTGGTCCAGACCGGCATCCTGCCGCTTGGAAAGCTTGTCGACCTGATTCACGGCGCGCCGATGCGCCGCTTCGGCTGCGGCACAGAGCTGGCCGAGGGCCAGCCCGCCGACCTGACGGCCTTTGATCTGACCAAAACCTACACCGTCGACCCCGAAACGTTCCTGACCATGGGTCGGGCCACACCGTTTGCCGGGTGCGCACTGACGGGCGTGTGCAAGCTCACGATGATCGGCGGAGAACCCGTCTGGAAGGAGGAAACGCTTTGAAAGAAGTCCTGTTTACCATCACGGAGAACCGGCCGCTTGCCCCGCAGGTCTATGCCCTGCGCCTTTGCGGCGACACCTCGGCCATCACCGCGCCGGGGCAGTTTCTGGAGCTGCAGCTGCCGGGCTTTTTCCTGCGCCGCCCGCTGTCCGTCTGCGACTGGGATGATGCCGGCGTGACCATCCTCTACAAGGTCGTCGGTAAGGGCACCGACTGGCTCTCGCAGTGCCGGCCGGGGCAGACGCTCGGGGCGCTGACCGGCCTTGGCAACGGCTTTGACGTCGCCGCCTGCGGCGAGACCACGCTGCTCATCGGCGGCGGGATCGGCGTGCCGCCGATGTACGGCCTTGCCCGCCGCCTGCTCGCGGCAGGGAAGACACCCATCGCCATCCTCGGCTTCAACACCGCGCAGGAGCGGTTTTACGAAGAAGAATTCCGCGCCCTCGGCGTGCAGACCGTCGTCACGACGGCGGACGGCAGCTATGGCGTGCGCGGCTTTGTGACCGATGCTCTGCCGGAAGTCTACGATACCTTCTGCGCCTGCGGGCCGCTGCCGATGCTGCGCGCGCTCTGCCGCGCAGCGGACAAGCCGGGCTTTCTCAGCCTGGAGGCCCGGATGGGCTGCGGCTTCGGCGCCTGCATGGGCTGCACGATCGAAACGCTGAACGGCCCGAAGCGCGTCTGCCGCGAGGGCCCGGTATTCAGAAAGGAGGAGCTGCTATGGTAACGACAAACGTCACGCTCTGCGGCCGGGAGCTGGAAAATCCCATCATCCCCGCCAGCGGCACCTTCGGCTACGGATATGAGTTCGCTGAGCTCTACGATATCAACTGCCTCGGCACATTTTCCTTTAAGGGCACGACCCTGCACCCGCGCACCGGCAACGCGCAGCCGCGCATCGCGGAAGCGCCGGGCGGGATGCTCAACGCCGTCGGCCTGCAGAATCCCGGCGTCGACGCGGTGATCGCCGAGGAGCTGCCGAAGCTGCAGCGCGTCTTCCGAAAGCCGGTCATGGCCAACGTCAGCGGCTTTTCCATCGAGGAATACGTCGAGGTCTGCCGGAGGCTGGACGCATGCGGGCAGGTCGGCTGGCTGGAGGTCAATATCTCCTGCCCGAACGTGCATGGCGGCGGCATGAGCTTCGGCACCGACCCGAAGGCCGCCGCAGCCGTGACCCGGGCCGTGAAGGACGCAGTCCAGAAGCCCGTGATCGTCAAGCTCTCGCCCAACGTCACGAGCATCGCCGACATCGCGAAGGCCTGCGAGGACGCGGGCGCCGACGCGGTCAGCCTCATCAACACGGTGCTTGGCATGCGCATCGACCTGCGCGGCAAGAAGCCGCTGCTGGCCAATAAGACCGGCGGCATGTCCGGCCCGGCCATCTTCCCGCTGGCGGTGCGGATGGTCTGGCAGGTCTATGAGGCCGTCCGCATCCCCATCATCGGCATGGGCGGCGTCCGAACGGCGGAGGACGTGCTCGAGCTTATGCTCGCCGGCGCGACGGCGGTCGAGGTTGGCGCGGCCAATCTGGTCGATCCCTTTGCCTGCCGCGATTTGGTAAACGATCTGCCGCGGGTCATGGAACAATATCACATACAAAATCTGAACGATATCATAGGAGGCGCACATCATGGGTAAAGACGTCATCATCGCCCTGGACTTCGACAGCAAGGAGAAAACGCTTGCGTTTCTCGACCGTTTCACCGGCAAAAAGCCGTTCGTGAAGATCGGCATGGAGCTGTTCTACGCCGAGGGCCCGTCCATCGTCCGCGAGATCAAGGCCAGAGGCCACCAGATCTTCCTCGATCTCAAGCTGCACGACATCCCCAACACCGTCAAAAAGGCCATGGCCGTCCTGTCCTCGCTGGACGTGGATATGGTGAACCTCCACGCGGCAGGCACCCGCGCCATGATGACCGCCGCGCTCGAGGGCCTGACCCGCGCTGACGGCACGCGCCCGCTGCTCATCGCCGTCACGCAGCTAACCTCCACCAGCCAGCAGAGCATGGAAGAGGAGATCGGCATCCACGCGCCGCTGGCCGACGTCGTCATCGACTACGCGAAAAACGCGCAGGCTGCAGGGCTTGACGGCGTGGTCTGCTCGCCGCTCGAGGCAGGGAAGATCCACGAGGCCTGCTCCGGCAGCTTCGTGACCGTCACGCCGGGCATCCGCTTCGCCGACGCGAAGACGGACGATCAGGTCCGCATCACCACCCCCGAAAAGGCCAGAGCCATCGGCTCGGATTACATCGTCGTCGGCCGTCCCATCACGCAGGCTGCCGACCCCGTCGCAGCCTACCAGCGCTGCCTGCAGGAATTTGTCGGATAACAGAAAGGAGCAGACTATGGAATCTACCGCACGCCGCATCGCAGAGGATCTGCTGTCGATCCGCGCCGTATTCTTCCGGCCGGACGAGCCGTTCACCTGGGCCAGCGGCATCAAAAGTCCCGTCTATTGTGACAACCGCCTCATCCTGACCGCCCCGGACGTCCGCACCGAGGTGGAGACCGCCCTCATGCAGACCATCCGCCGCGAATACCCGGACGTGGAGGTCCTCATGGGCACCAGCACCGCCGGGATCGCGCATGCCGCCATCACTGCGCAGATGATGGGCCTGCCGATGGGCTACGTCCGCTCGTCGAGCAAGGACCACGGCCGCCAGAACCAGATCGAAGGGCGGCTGGAAAAGGGCCAGAAGGTCGTCGTGGTGGAGGATCTGATCTCCACGGGCGGCAGCGTCCTTGAGGTCGTGAACGTGCTGCGGGAGGCCGGCGCGGAGGTGCTCGGCATCGTGAGCATCTTCACCTACGGCATGAAAAAGGGCCTGGAGCGGCTGGCCGCCGCCAAAGTCAGAAATGTCAGCCTGACGAACTTCGACGTGATCGCGCAGGTCGCCGCCGAACAGAAGTATATCAAACCCGAGGACGTCGCCCGGCTCCTGCAGTTCCGGAATGACCCCTCGGACGAATCTTGGATTGGAGGAACAAACTGATATGAACCACCTGATCGACATTCTGCAGCTCAGCACCCAGGAGATCGACGAACTGGTCGCCAAGGCCAACGACATCATCGCCCGCCCGGAGGCCTATGCCCACAAGTGCGACGGCAAGATCCTCGCCACGCTGTTCTTTGAGCCCTCCACCCGGACGCGCCTGAGCTTCGAGTCCGCCATGCTCTCGCTCGGCGGCAAGGTCCTCGGTTTCTCGTCCGCCAGCAGCTCGTCTGCGTCGAAGGGCGAGAGCGTCTCCGATACCATCCGCACCGTCAGCTGCTATTCCGATATCATCGCCATGCGCCACCCGAAAGAGGGCGCGCCGCTCGTCGCCTCCATGCACTCCGAGGTCCCCGTCATCAACGCCGGTGACGGCGGCCACAACCACCCGACGCAGACGCTCACGGACCTGCTCACCATCCAGCGCGAGAAGGGGAGATTCAACGACCTGACCGTGGGCTTCTGCGGCGACCTCAAGTTCGGCCGCACCGTCCACTCGCTCATCAGCGCGCTCAGCCGTTACACCGGCATCAAGATCGTGCTCATCTCCCCGGAAGAGCTGAAGCTGCCGAGCTACGTCAAGAACGAAGCACTCAAGAAGCACAACATCCCCTATGAGCAGACCACGGACCTCGAGGCCGTCATGCCGCAGCTCGATATCCTGTACATGACCCGCGTGCAGCGTGAGCGCTTCTTCAACGAAGAGGACTACCTGCGTCTGAAAGACAGCTACATCCTCACCCCGGAAAAGCTCCGGACGGCGAAGCCGGATCTGTGCATCCTGCACCCGCTGCCCCGCGTCAACGAGATCTCCGTCGCCGTCGACGACGACCCCAGAGCCTGCTACTTCAAGCAGGTCAAAAACGGCCGCTACATCCGCATGGCGCTGATCCTCAAGCTGCTTGGTATTGAATAAGGGAGGGCTACCACATGATTATTGATGCGATTTCCAACGGTATTGTCATTGACCATATCTCCGCCGGCAAGGCGATGTACCTGTACAACATCCTCGGCCTCGACCAGCTCGACTGCTCTGTGGCGCTGCTCAAAAACGTCGTCAGCAGCAAGCTCGGCCGCAAGGATATCATCAAGATCGACCGCATCCTGGACCTCGACTGGGACGTGATCGGCTACGTCGACCCCGGCATCACCGTCAACATCATCAAGGATGGCCAGCGCGTGGAAAAGCGCCAGCTGAAGCTGCCGGAGCGGATCCGGAACGTCATCCGCTGCAAAAACCCGCGCTGCATCACCTCCGTCGAGCAGGAACTGCCGCAGATCTTCACGCTCACCGACCGTGAAAAGCGCACCTACCGCTGCCTCTACTGTGAGACCAAAGCCGAGCGGCAGTAAATAGAAGAAAGAAAAAGCAGAGGGGGCAGCCCCTCTGCTTTTTTGCGCCCGCCGCTTCAGACCTCCTGCGTGTAGCCCTGCAGCGCTTGCTGCAGGGCAGCGAGCGCCTTTTTTTCGATGCGGGAGACATAGGAGCGGCTGATGCCGCATTTCGCTGCGATCTCCCGCTGCGTGAGCGGTGTGCGGTCGCCAAGGCCGTAGCGCAGGGTGATGACCATCCGCTCCCGCGGTGACAGCACTGTGTCCATGACCTCGTAGAGCTTCCGGTAGGTCTGCCGTGCGCTGAGATCCTCGAACAGATCCTCATCCGAGCACAGCACATCCATCAGCGACAGCGCGTTCCCGTCCTTCCCGGTCTCAATGCAGTCCGAAAGCGAAACATCCCCCGCCGTCTTCCGCATCGACCGAAAATACATGAGGATCTCATTTTCTACACATCGGGCGGCGTAGGTGGCGAGGCGGGCGCCTTTGGCGGCGTCGAAGGTGGAGATGCCTTTGATGAGGCCGATGGTGCCGATGGAGATCAGGTCTTCCTGATCGGCGGACTGAGAATAGTACTTTTTCATGATGTGCGCGACGAGGCGGAGGTTGCGTTCGATGAGAATGTTGCGGGCTTCCAGATCGCCTGCGGCGCTGCGCTGCAGGTACATGCGCTCCTCCTCGGCGGTCAGCGGCTTCGGAAAGGAGCCGCCGCCCGAAATGCGCAGGGATGTGAGCATACTGCTGAGCATCAGCCATACTGCTGCGGAAAGCATAAGCTTTCACCTCCAGAGAAAGCCTATGTCCGACCGGCAAGTCCAGATTCCCGTTTACAAGAAATAAGAATTCTGTTATTCTGGAAAAAAGACTTGACTGTAAAGCCGCTTGATACGCTACAGTGACGGCAGGAGGGATGCATATGACCATTCGTGAGATCGAAGCGCTGTCCGGCATGACGCGCGCGAACATCCGTTTTTATGAATCCGAAGGACTGCTCACGCCGAACCGCATGGAAAACGGCTACCGCGATTATACAAGATCGGACCTTGACACGCTGCATAAGATCCGGCTGCTGCGCGCGCTGGGGGCTTGGGATTGACGAGATCCGGAAGCTCTCGGCAGGGGAGACGGCGCTGGGCGAAGCGCTTGAAAGCCGCCTGTCTGCGATGCAGACCGATCAGCGGACGCTCGTGCGTGCAGAGGAGGTCGCACGCGCGATGCTGCGGGCGCACGCGGACTATGCGCCGCTAGACCGGGCGCTATCTTGCGGCGCTGGAAGCCGGCGCGCAGACAGCCGTGCAGCAGGACGTGCAGCCGAAGCTGCATGCGCCCTGGCGGCGGTTTTTCGCGCGGATGATCGATCTGCTTCTGTACGATCTGACGTGGATGGTGATCCTGACGTCTGCCGGTCTGTGCGCGGCGGGAAATCGCGGCGTGACGCTGTTAAACGATTTTCTGGCACTTCTGACCATGCTCCTGCTCGAGCCGCTGCTGCTGAAAAAAACCGGAACGACGCTTGGCAAGTGGCTGCTCGGCCTGTCAGTCCGGAACCTCAGCGGCGCGAAGCTGCGCTACTCCGAGGGGCTGGACCGGACGGCGCGGCTCATCTGGCGCGGCTTTGGCGCGGGGATCCCCATTTACTGCTGGGTGCGCCTGTATAAGAGCTGCTGCGCGGAAAAGAAGGAAGAACCGCTTGACTGGGAAGGGGAGTCTGAGCAGACGGCAAAGCCGTTTGGCTGGCAGCGCGGGCTTGCCGCGATCCTGGCGGCGGCGGTCATGCTTGCCGCGGGCGTCTGCGGCTCCCTCGCGGCCATCGGCCCGCGCTATTGCGGCGAGATCACCGTCGAACAGTTCGCAGCCAACTTTAACCGCAGCGCATCCCAGCTCAGCACGCAGAATGCAGGAAAATTGACCAGGGACGGAGTCTGGACGAGCAGGGACACAAATACGTTTCTCTTGATGAATGTACCGCCGTTCGGCTATGAGACGGATGAAAACGGGAGGCTGCAAAGCGTTTGCATCGAGGCCGACGGCGGCGCTGCATTCGGTGCCCGGCCGACCGGACTGATACAGCTGGCACTGTATGCTTTCGCGGGCGCGCAGAAGGGACATATCTGCTTCAACCGCGCAATCATGGACGTGACGAAACGGTTGAAAGCGCAGCCGCAGGAGGCGTTCAGCACCGTCGTGGACGGTGTAGCGGTCGATTATCAGTACCGCGCCGAGGGGAACTGCTACCGGCTGATGATGACAAAAACAGGGGTTGACAAATAGAGACTATTGTGATAGTCTGTACATAGACGATTGCAATAGTCTGAAAGGAGGACACCCGATGAAGCTGTTTGATTCGGAGTGGAAGGTCATGGAAGTCCTATGGCAGGACGGCGATACCACGGCGAAGGAGCTCTCGCTGCGGCTGGCCGATTCCGCCGGGTGGAACAAGAACACGACCTATACTGTCATCAAGAAATGCGTGGAAAAGGGCGCCATCGAGCGGCGCGAGCCGAATTTCCTCTGCCATGCCTGCATCACGAAGGAGGCGGCGCAGCAGGAGGAGGCGGATACGCTGCTCGATAAGGTCTTCGGCGGCTCGGCAGAGCTGCTGTTCGCGTCGGTCCTGAGCGGGCGGAAGCTCAAGAAAGAGGAGCTGGAACGCCTGCGTGCGCTGGTGGAGGCGCAGGAGGGATGAGCGGGTTCCAAGCTGCGGCGGTGAGCGGCAGTGTGATGATCCTCGTGATCGCGCTGCTGCGGTTGACCGCCGGAAAACGGCTGCCGCGGGCGCTGTTTCCGGCGCTGTGGTGCGCGGCGGCGTTTCGGCTGCTGCTGCCGGTGCGGCTGCCGTCCGCGCTGAGCGTCTGGAATCTGACCGCAGGTGAAAGCCGCGCGGCCCGGACGGCCGCGCAGATCTCCGAAAACCTGACGCCGTTTCCATCCCTGACAGCGGCTCCCGCAGCGCAGGAGGCCGCGGCGCGGCTTTCTCTGCCCGGTTTGATCTGGGCGGCGGGGGCGCTGCTGCTGGGCGCGTATTTTCTTGTCGGCTGGCTACGGTTCACGCGCCGGTTCGCCGGTGCGGCTCCGGTCGGGAACGAAACGGTCGACAGCTGCGTGAAAGCCTTCGGCTTCCGGCGTCCTCCTGTCATTCGCTGCACAACGGACAGCCGTGCGCCGCTGACCTATGGTGTCCGGCGGCCGGTCGTCCTGCTCCCGGCAGACCTGCTGGCCGACCGGGAGGCGTTGCGGATGATCCTGACCCATGAACTTGCGCATATCCGCCGCAGGGACTGCCTGCGGAAGCTCCTGTTTACCCTGTGTCTGTGCGTGTACTGGTGGAACCCGGTCTGCTGGGGGATGGTCCTGCTGGCCAACCGGGATCTGGAGCTGGCCTGCGACGCCCTGACGCTCCGCTATCTCGGCAGGGACCGGCGTAAAACGTACGCGCTGACACTTCTGGAGCTTGCCGCGCGGCAGGCGCAGCCGCATCCGCTCTGCAGCGGATTTGGAAAGCCCGCGGCGGAAGAAAGGATCCAGGCAATCATGAAAGCGAAGAAAATTCCAGTCTATCTGACCATTCTGGCCGTTGTGCTGGCGGCCGCCGTTGTGACGGTCTTCGCCACGCAGGCGGAACCGGCCGCTGCGCCGGGAGCCCCGGCCGCTCCGGTGCAGACGGCACAGCCGGAGGCGAGCACCCCGGACGAAGTCACGCTCGAGATCCCGCAGACGGCTTCCCTCGAGGAAAGCCAGCCCGCGGACGCCTCACCCGAACCGGCGGCGCAGCTGCAGTACGTCTTCCCGCTGGAAGACGCGGACGCGGCTGTGCTGCAGAGCTTCGGTTACAGGGACGTCGCGGGTGTCAGCGTGGATGGAGCGGCCAAGCAGGCGTTCCACGCCGGCGTCGATCTGGAGGCGGCGGAGGGGAGCAGCGTGCTGGCCATTGCAGACGGAACCGTTGCAGCTAGTACGTATGACATGGTCTACGGCAACCAGATCACCATTCAGCACGCGGACGGCATGCTGACGACCTACAGCCACCTGAGCGAGCGCCTCGTCTCGGAGGGCGACAGCGTCCGGCAGGGCCAGATCATCGGCCGTTCCGGCGCGACCGGTTGGGCGACAGGTCCGCACCTGCATCTGGACGTGCAGGTGAACGGCGAATACGTCGATCCGCTCGAAGCGCTCGGATAAGCATTTCCCATCACAAACAACCAAAAAAGCCCCTGTACCGGAGCAACACCCGGTACAGGGGTCTTTGTTTTTTCAGGAATGCAGCGCCTGATGCTCTTTCAGAAGCTCTTCGTGCAGCTCCAGAATGGTCCAGCCCTTGTTTTCTTCGGTCAGGACAGCCTTGAGTGCCACGGGCGGGAGCTTGCTCTGCTTCATGGACTGCAGAAACAGCTGTAGCCGCTCGTCGGTGAAGTGGGCAAAGACGAGAAGCTGACCGGAGAAATCCTCCCCGTCATAAAAGGTCTCGAAGCTGCTAAGATCGCCAGTCAGCGCGCCGACGGCATTGAGATACTCCCATTTTTCCACCACGCGGACCTTCGCGCCCAGCCGCATGGCGGCCATGCGGAGCTTGGAAAGCTGCTTGGCAGGGAAGTGGACGGCGAGAACGATCGGCGTCATGCCTGCACCTCCCCGGGCATCTGGCGCAGGAAGCCGGCCCACATGAGAAGCCCGGCCAGCGACCAGAAATAGGCCATCATATACGGCTCTTCGAAGATGTTTTCGAACCCGCAGTGGACCAACACGCCGCAGAGTCCCGCGAAGATCCCCGCGCACAGCGGATACAGGCGGCTGAGCCCCTGCTTTTTCTGCTGCGCCGTGCGGTAGAGCGCGCGGCAGGCGTTCGCAAGGAAGCCGAGCACGGTCAGAACGAACGCGGCCAGACCCGTATAGCCCATCTCGATCATGAGCTTGAGGTAGTAATTGTCGACGTAGAAATAGTCCTGATGGTCGATGACCTGATTCTGCATGGCGACAGCGCCGCCGAACATACCGAGCCCCACGCCGGTCAGCTTCCCGCGCTGCTCGAGCAGCGTCAGCGCGACGAGCTTGCGCCCGGCGCGGCCGCCGGAGGTATTGGCCTCGGCAAAATCAGCCGTGAACAGGAAGCCGATACGGCTGCGCACGAACGGCAGCGTGCAGGCCACGCAAGCTGCGGCCAGCAGCAGCACGAGCAGCCGCCGGTCGACCAGCAGCACGAAGATCACGATCGCGAGCGCCAGCGCCATCCACGCGGCGCGGGACATCGTAAACAGGCAGCCGAAGCACATGCAGAACGCGCAGATCCACGCGGCGATCTGCAGCTTCCGGTTTTTCGTGCAGTAAGCAAGACCGGCCGCCATGGGGGCGAACATGGTCATGAAATCGCCCATGATGTTGGGGCTTCCGAAGATGGAGTACACGCGCGTGCGGACCGAGGTCTCCGTATGCGTCATCCAGCTCGAGGGGATGGGGACGGCAACGATATACTGGTACACGCCGTGCAGCGCGATCACCGTCGCGAGCACCACGAGCGCAAGATACACGCGCATAAAGTCCCTGTCGTCATGCACGAGGCGCGTGACGAGGAAGAACCAGAGCATGTACTGCACCGTCGCGCGGAAGCCGGAGATCTGGATGGAGTAGTACGGCGTGACGACGTTCATGAGAACGAAGCAGACCGTCAGGAATATGCACACCGGCAGATCCAACGGATTGCAGCCGGTCTGCAGCGGCGTTTCGCGGCCGAGGCGCTCATAGACCACGCAGCCCAGCGCCAGCAGCATCAGGCATTCATCCCAGCACGACGACAAGACCGGCACGGCCAGCAGATCGCGCAGCACATAGTCGATGACGACATACATGGAGAGCGCGAATAAGATCACGCCGTGCAGCCCGTCGGAAAACAGCCAGGAGAACAGGCGACTGTTTTGTCCGCAGCGCACGAAAAAGCGCCAGATGCGGCAAAGCAGCGAGTGATCCAGGCAGTCCTTCAGCCCGTGCCGCGCGGCAAGGCGGGCGTTCAGCCGTTCAAAGCGCTTCGCCGCACGGCTTTCGCGCGTCGGCGCGTCAGCGCTCGCCAGCCGCCGGATGCACCACGCGCGCGTCCGGCTCGAGCGCCACGTGCGGCCCAGAAAGGTCAGGACCTTGCTCGAATGCGCCAGCGCCGAAAACCAGCCGCCGATGGCGAGCAGCACCCGCCACAGAAGGCTCGATGTCAGCAGCTCAGCCATCGGTGACCTCCAGCGCACAGATCAGGCCTGTCAGCTCAAACTCGCTCGTCTTGAGGATGTATTCATAGCCCACGCGCACCTCCTGCGGCCCGACCTTGTAGACGTTGCCGGTGAAGGAGGCGTCGGCCTCGACGGTGATGAACAGCGTCTGATGGCCGGTCTCGGTGCTGAAGGGCTGCGTCTGCACGTCGGTGATGACGGCGGCGATGACCTTGGAGTCGTTGACCAACGATTTGCCGGTCTGCGTTTCGGCATATGCGGCGATATCGGCAGGGACGTCTTCGATCTCGACGGTATAGACGGCCTTCTTCGCAGAGCCGGTCACGGCGGCCGCGGCCTTTCTGCCGCCCAGCTTCCATGCAACGGCCGCGATCACAGCGACGATCAGGATCACGACCAGCAGGTCGATCAGGTTGATCTTGCCGAACAGACGGCCTTTTTCATCAATGAGTTTCATGCGGTACCTCCCAAAGAGTTTGCTTGATTTGCTTTCTTTCATAGGGTATAATCAAAATGCCGGATACCGGCACGATATTCTATTTTACTGTATCTTACCGCAAGAAACAAGTGGTAATTCAAAAATGAGGGTTCCAATATGAAAGTGATAACACTGATCTCGGGCGGCGACATCGGCGGCGCGAAGACGCACGTGCTGTCGCTGCTGCATGGTCTTGGAAAGACGGAGCAGGTGCGGCTCGTCTGTTTCCGCGAGGGTGAATTTGCCGAGGACGCCCGGAAGCTTGGTATCGACACCTGCGTGATGGAGGTTTCCGTCGGCGCGGCTATCGGGCGGCTCACGCAGATGATCCGTGAGGAGGGCTTTCAGATCATCCACTGCCACGGCGCGCGCGCAAATCTGACCGGCGCGATCCTTCGCCGGAAGGTCCGCGTGCCGATCGTCACGACGGTCCATTCCGATTACCGGCTGGACTATCTCGGCAGGCCCCTGCACCGCCTGACCTACGGCACGATCAATACCATCGCGCTGCGCATGTTCGACTATCACATCGGCGTATCCGACGCGATGGCCCAGCTGCTCATCTCCCGAGGCTTTGACCCGCAGACGATGTTCGCCATCTACAACGGCATCGATTTTACCCCGGTCACGCCGAAGCTCGGGCGGGAGGACTATCTGCGCTCGGTTGGCCTGGAGGTGCAGGACGATACCGTCGTCTTCGGCATCGCCGCCCGGCTCGACCCGGTCAAGGATATGCCGACGCTCATCCGCGGCTTTTCCATCGCCGTCAAAGATCACCCGAATATCCGCCTGCTGATTGCGGGCGAGGGCGAGCAGCGCCAGATGCTCGAAGCGCTTGCCGCGCAGACCTGCCCGCCGGGCACGGTCGTGTTCGCGGGCTGGGTCACGGATATGGACAGCTTCTACCACGCGCTCGATGTCAACACGCTCACGTCCATCTCCGAGACCTTCCCCTACGCCATCACCGAAGGCGCGCGCATGCGCTGCGCGACCATCGCGTCGAATGTCGGCGGCATCCCGTATATCATCGAGCACGGCGTGACCGGTCTGCTCTTTGAGCCGCAGAACGCGGAGGCGCTCGGCGCGTGCATGACGCGGCTGGCCGAATCGCGCGCCATGCGCGAGCAGCTGGGCGAGAATCTCTACGAAAAAGCCTCGCACGAATTCTCCATCGACGCGACCGTCGGCAAGCAGATCGAGATCTACCAGACCATCCTGCGCCGAACCGCGCAGCCGAAGAAGAAAAAATCCGGCGTGCTCATCTGCGGCGCCTACGGCAAGGGCAACGCCGGCGACGATGCGATCCTGAAGGCCATTCTCGCGCAGCTCAAGGCCATCGACCGGGATATGCCCATCTATGTCATGTCGCACGACCCGGCGCAGACGAGGCTGTGCTATCACGTCGGCTCGGTGCATGTGTTCGACCCGTTCGCGTTCTGGCCGCTCATGCGGAAGGCGAAGCTGTTCGTCTCCGGAGGCGGCAGTCTCATCCAGAATGAGACGAGCACGCGCTCACTCAATTATTATCTCACCACCATCCGCATGGCCCACGCCGCGGGCTGCCGCGTCATGATGTACGGCTGCGGCATCGGCCCGGTGAGCGGCGAGGCGAATCGCCGCCATACTGCCCGCATCCTCAACCGCTGCGTCGACTGCATCACGCTGCGGGAAGATCTTTCCCGCCGGGAGCTTGCGGACATGGGCGTGACAAAGCCGAAGATCACCGTCACGGCCGACCCGGCCCTGCTGCTGCAGCCGGCCTCCGGCGGCGCGGTGGACAGCTATTTCCTGAGCAATGACCTGGACCCGGACGGCAAGTACGCCATGTTCGTCCTGCGGCCGTGGAAAAATCTCTCGCAGCATCTGCAGGCGATCGTGGATACGGCTGATTATGTAAACAAGACCTATGGTCTGACGCCCGTTTTCGTCGCGCTGGAGCCGACGCGGGATCTGGAGATCAACCGCACCGCGGCCAGCATGCTGACCTGCAGGACCGTCGTATTGCCTGCGCCGCGGGACGAGCAGCTGACCATCGGCATGATGCAGAAGATGCGGGTGATCGTCTCCATGCGCCTGCATGCGCTGATCTTCGCGTCGTCCGTCGGCGCGCCGCTGGCCGCCATCTCGTATGACCCGAAGGTCACGGGCTTCATGGCCTATCTCGGTCAGGAGCACTGCATGGAGCTCGCGGACGTGACAAAGCCTGCGCTGTGCCGGCTGGTAGAGGACACTATGCAGGCAGCGCAGCCCTATTCGACGGACCGGCTGAAAACCCTCGCGGCGGAAAATGAGACGGCCGCGCGGGAGCTTCTGGAGGAACCGAAATGAGAAAGATCGTTTGTCTGGCCACCTCGCCGTGGTATCCCATCCCGACGCGCAAGCAGCAGGTGATGAGCCGCATCCCGGACGCCGAGATCCTGTATTTTGACCCGTCGGTCACGTATCTGGCCCCGCTGAAGGACAAAGTGGCAAGGCCCGGCCTCAGCAATTACAAAAAGGAGGGCGTGCACCCGCAGGAGAATATCACCGTCTACAGTCTGCCGCCGGTGCTGCCGTTCTTTTACAAATTCCGCTGGATCAACAAGCTGAACCAGCGCCGCATGGCGCGGTTCGTGCGCCGGAAGATGCAGGCGCATGGCTTTACCGACGCCGTGCTCTGGGTCTACTCGCCAGTGACAGCGGATCTCGTGGATCTGGTGCCGCACAAGGGGCTGGTCTATGACTGTGTTGACCGGCACTCGGCCTACGGCGGGCTGATGGACCCCACGCTCGTCGATCGGATGGAGCTGGAGCTGGCAGGGAAGACCGACCGGACCTTCGCCACCGCCGACGCGCTGGCCGAGCGCCTGCGTGCCGCGCAGCCGAACACGGTCATGATCCCGAACGGCGCGAATTTTGAGCGTTTTGTACAGGCAGCGCAGCCGCAGCCTGTGCCGGAGGATCTGCGGGACATCCCGCACCCCATCTTCGGCTTCGTCGGCGCGCTGCAGAGCTGCATTGAGTATGACTATCTGGAAGCAGCCGCGAAGGCCCGCCCGGACTGGAGCTTTGTTCTGATCGGCAAGGAGAAGCCGGGCGTTGACCTGACCGCGCTCCACGCGATGCCGAACGTCCATTTCCTCGGCCTCAAGCCGAACGAGCAGCTGCCGCAGTATCTGGCGCATTTTGACGCCTGCCTCAACCTGTTCGCCAAGAGCGACCTCAGCAAGGACGTCAGCCCGCTGAAATTCTATGAATATCTGGCGACGGGCCGCCCCATCGTCTCGACCAGGCAGCCGGACCAGATCCTGCAGTACGCGCCGCTGATCGAGATCGCCGACAGCCCGGAAGAATTTATCGCGGCCTGCGAAGCGTCGCTGGCGGACACGGCGTCGGAGCGGACGAAGGCCCGCATCGAGGCTGGCCGCGCCTGCTCGTGGGACAGCCGCGTGGCGCAGATGTGTGAGATTTTACAGGAGCAGGGGATCTTATGAAAAAGCTGCTCATCACGGGCTTTGACCCCTTCGGCGGAGAGTCGGTCAATCCGGCCTATGAGGCTGTGCGCCTGCTGCCGGATGTGGTCGCTGGAATAAAGTTATGTAAACTGGAAGCGCCGACCGAGTTTGTCCGCAGCGGCGCGGTCCTGCGGGACGCGCTGGCGGCGGAGCGGCCGGACGCGGTGCTCTGCGTCGGGCAGGCGGGCGGCCGGGCAGCCATCACGCCGGAACGGGTCGCCATCAACCTGATGGACGCCCGCATCCCGGACAACGCGGGCTTCCAGCCCGTCGACCAGCCCGTCGTCCCGGGCGGGCCGGCCGCCTATTTTGCAACGCTCCCGGTCCGCCGCATGGCGGAGGCGATCGAAAAAGCCGGGCTTCCGGCCGAGATCTCCAACACAGCCGGGACCTACGTGTGCAACTGCCTACTCTATACGCTGCTGCATACGGCCGCGGTGGAATACCCGGGGATGCCCGGCGGCTTCATCCACGTCCCGTACGCGCTCGAGCAGCTGCCGGGGAAGCCCGAGGGTACCCCTGGCCTTGCCCTGCAGCAGATCGCCCGGGGCCTGTCCTGCGCGATCGAAGCCATCGCAGAAGCATGGACCTGACCCACAAGCGCCTTTTCCCGCAGAAAAGGCGCTTTTTGAGACCCGCACGCGGCCTGTGCCCGGAAACGATTGCTTTTTTCCGGAAAACGTGCTATCATACGCTGATACTGATCACGGAGAGCCGCGTATGAAGAAAACAAAACTGATCCGCGGCGCGATCATGGCCGTTTTTGTGCTGCTCGCGCTGCTGCTTGTCTATACCGTTGTAAAGCAGACGATGCCGGATATCATTCCGCTCCTGCAGTCCGGCGACGAAGAGGCGCTGGAGGCGTATCTGGAGCGCGATATGTCGTTCACGGGCATCTTGTGCATGGCCCTGCTGCAGATGGTGCAGGTCTGGTCGATCGTCATTTCCGGCGTGATCGTGAATGTCGCGGCGGGCGTGGTGTACGGGGTGTGGCGGGCATTCGCCATCTGCCTGATCTCCTCGTCGCTGGCGCACGGCATCAGCTTTACGGTCTGCCAGCATCTGGGCAAGTATCTCGATAAGATCCTGCCGGACACGGGCTCGTACAAGCTGGACCTGATCGCAAAATCGGAGCACCCGGCCTACACCGTCGTGACGCTCTGCTTTCTGCCCATTCTCCCGAACGGCATCATCTCTATCGCTGCCAGCCGCTCGCGGCTGAAGCCGTGGGAATTTACGCTCGCCATGTTCTGTGGCAGCGCGTTCAGCGTGTTCGTCTACTGCTGGCTCGGCAGCAGCCTCGTGCAGGGCGACTGGATCGCCTCGGCGGTGCTGGTCGTGTTCATGCTGGCCGTGGCTTTTTTAATGTGGCGATATCAGAAGCAGATCCTGCATGTTACCGATCGGCTCATGGAAAAGAGGAAGAAACACCATGGGAAACAACACACTGACATTTCGGAAAGCTGAAGCGCGCGATCTTGACGCCGCGGAAGCGATCTATGATAAGATCCACGCCCGGGAGGATGCCGGGCTGACGACGATCGGTTGGATCACGGGGATCTATCCGATCCGGCAGGATGCGCAGAACGCGCTGGACCGGGGCGACCTGTATGTCTGCGAGCTTGACGGCCGCGTGGCGGCCTCCGGCATCATCAACCAGCGGCAGGTCGACGTCTATGCGGACGGGAACTGGCTGTATCCAGCCGAAGACCGCGAGGTCATGGTCCTGCACACGCTGACCGTGGATCCGGACCTGTCCGGCCGCGGCATCGGCCGGGCCTTTGCGCAGTTTTATGAGGACTGCGCGCGGCAGGCGGGCTGCACCGTCCTGCGTATCGATACGAACGAGAGAAATATCGCGGCGCGGCATCTGTACGCGAGCCTCGGCTATCGCGAAGCGGATATCGTGCCGTGTGATTTCAACCGGATCCCCAAAATTCATCTGGTACTGCTGGAAAAGAAGCTCTGAGAAGCGCGAAGCGCGGGAGGAGAAGGTATGGCAAGACCTGTATGGACAGCGCAATGCACCGCAGGCAGACTGGTCCGTGAGCTGCTGCCGGTCCGGCGGCGGGAGAGCCACAAGGGCGACTACGGCCGGGTCCTGCTGCTGTGCGGCTCGGAAGGGCTGACGGGCGCGGCCCGGCTCGCGGCAAAGGGCGCGCTCCGCACGGGAAGCGGTCTGGTATATCTCGGCGTGCCGGAAAAGATCTATCCGATCATAGCGGCGGGAGCCGGGAGCGAGATCGTCTTTCCGCTGCCCTGCGACGAGGAAGGACGGCTCTGCATGGCGTCGCTGCCCGCGATCACCGCGCGT
>OLOW01000719.1_pt1 | contig 22641 bp, 18 predicted proteins | sample 1672801 | NCBI WGS metagenome assembly OLOW01 (sample SAMEA3136725, study PRJEB25190) | human gut metagenome | biome: human gut; feature: human-associated habitat; material: faeces | place: Austria | collected 2013 | reverse complement strand
TCTGATTTTTCAGCCGTGCCCGCATTGATATTTTTGATGCGGGCGAAAGTTGATTTTTATACGCCGTGCGATAGTTCGCGCATTCGCGCAAACCGTACATGGCTAATCGCAAAAACTGCTCGCTGCACTCGGTTTTTTTGCAATTGGATAGCCGCAATGATTTTTTGATTTTATCCGTCTCGCCGCTTCGCTTGCTCGCCGCCGATCAACTCCCGAAACGGCACTTCGCGCCGCCCGCGGTTTCGCGGAGATTCACCCAAGATAAAACAAATATGAATTTTATCTCATTTGTCGACACGTCTGTACAATAACTCCTTTTTTGTATACGTCCTGCGAATACACCGTTTTTGAAACCGCTTCCGTCCCGCAAACACTTCCGCTCTTCGCATATACCATACCACTTTCGTCCCCTCTGCGAACCCCGACATTGCAACTGTTTTGTGACATTGCCAGGCAAACACGGCAGAAACAACGCAGGACTGCAAAAAACTTCCGTCTTTTACAGCCCTGCCGTCCGTGATTATTCCGTTTTATCTCCGAGATGTTCCCGTCACCGTGAACAACGCGTAAAAATAGCCTTTTTCTTTCATCAAGTCGTCGAATGTTCCGAACTCTCCGACCTTGCCGTCTTTCATAACGAGTATTCCGTCAAATCTGCGCAGCAGCGTTTCTTCAAGCGCGTGCGTCACCGCTATGCGCGTTATGTCGTCAAGCGAAAGTATGGAGTAAGTGACCTCTGCCGTCGTCCGCCGCCCGGCATCCGCGCCGGACAGTTCGTCCATAGCAATCACGTTTGGCGCCATTGAGCGGATTAACCATGGCACGCCTTCTGTTTTCGGCAGCCCGTCCAATACGTCGGTGGATGCGCCCACGTCCAATTGCGGCACACCGTCCACGCACGCCGCCAGTTCGCCGCGCTCGTCAATCAGCGCCGCTTGAACCGACATCGTATCCGCCATTTGCCGCGTCAGGTCGCGCAGGAGCGTTGTCTTGCCGCTGCCGGGTGCGCCGATGATGAGCACCGACGGCGTTTTGCCCGGAAACAGGGCGGGGAAGCGGCTGATGAGACCATCGGCACAGCCGCGCCATTCGCCCGCAATGCGGATGCACACGGACGCAATGTCCCGCAGCGTGCTCTGCCCGTTTTTGCGCGTGATGTGCCCGCACAGCCCCATGCGGTGGCCGCCGCGCAGCGTCAGGTAGCCGCGCCGGGTCTCGTCTGCGCGCGCGAACAGGCTGTGCCCTGAAAGCGCCTCCGTCAGCGCCTCCACCTGCATTTGACCGGGAATCCAGTCGAGCTTCGCCGTCCGCGTCGCTGTCACGAACACGGCGGGACGCTCGGCGCGGATGCGGATTTCGCGCAGTTCGCCCGGCAGCAGCATCGCCAATTCATCCCGGATACACTCCGGAAAGCAGGGGGAGAGAAAATCGCGTGTTTCATCCCAATTCATGGTATCCCTCCTATTCAAACAGCGTCAGCCCTAATTTCTGGTACAGCGCCCAATCTACCAGCCCGTTCGCTGAAAGGTTGAATGTTTCGCGCGCTTTATCCACCGCGCGCTGCGTCGCCGAGCCGAAAATGCCGTCCGGTGTTCCGAAATAGAAGCCCAGCGCGCGGAGCTTCCGCTGCACGGCGCGAACCATGCTGGAGCGGTCGCCGTTTTTCAGCGTCCGCAGACTGCCGCCCAGTTCGCCGTACGCGCCGCATTCAATGACGACGACCGTTCCGTTGGGTACGCGCGCATAGAGAGCTTCCGCGTCGGCGACGCGCATTCGGATGCACCCGTGGCTGGCGTTTGTGCCGATGGATTCCGGGCGGTTCGTGCCGTGAATGCCATAGTCGCCCCACGGGACGTTCAAGCCCAGAAAGCAGGTGCCGAAACCGCCCATCTCGCCCGCAAAGCGCCGGTTGATGCGGAACACGCCCAGCGGCGTCGGCGTATCCCGCGCGCCGGTGGCAATCGGGTATCGCGCGGCGATTTCACTTCCGCAGAACAGCGTCAGCATCTTCTGCTCCACATCAACGTGGATGGCGCAGGCGGTGGAGGCGCTCCGCACGCGCCCGGCAAAGAGCGGAAAAATCAGAACAATCAGCAGCATCAGCAGCGAAAGGAGTCTGCGCAAGGGTGAACAGCCTCCTTCCGGGCGCATCTGCGCTTGCAGAAAGAGCATATGGAGCGCAGCGGACAGATAGAACGCAAAGTTTTTACGCAAAAATGATGAATAACTGCTTGATTTTAACACATCACATGCGTTATAATGGAGATAAAGACAGGGAGGTCTGTCTGGACAATACGATTAGGAGGAAAACCGAATGAAGAAGTTTCTTGCGGTCCTGCTGATGCTCGCCATGCTGCTGTGCGGCGCTGCTTTCGCGGAAGACACAGCCCCCGCGCTGACCAAGGACGTTGTGGTGCTCTTTACCAGTGACGTTCACTGCGGCATTGACCAGGGCTGGGGCTACGCGGGTGTGGCGAATATGCGCAACAGCCTGCAGGCAGACAACCATGTGGTGCTTGTCGATGATGGCGACGCGATTCAGGGCGAAACCATCGGCACGCTGACCAAGGGAAGCGCCATCATTGAGCTGATGAACGCGGTCGGTTACGACATCGCCATCCCCGGCAATCATGAATTTGATTACGGCATGGAGAACTTCCTCGAACTGACCAAGCAGGCGAATTTCCCCTACATCTCCGCAAACTTCACCTGCCGCGATGAGCTGGTTTTCGCGCCCTACGTCATCAAGGAATTTGACGGCGTGAAAATCGCCTTTGTCGGCATGACTACCCCGAACACGATTACCTCCTCCACGCCCGTCTACTTCCAAGATGAGGAAGGCAACTTCATCTACGGCTTCATGCAGGATGAAACGGGCGATAAGCTCTACGCGGCGGTGCAGTCCGCGGTGGACGCGGCGCGCGCGGAAGGCGCAACGTACGTCGTTGCCATGGGGCATATGGGCATTGAGGAAAGCTGCTCGCCCTACATGAGCACCGAAGTCATCACGCATACCACGGGTATTGATGCGTTCCTTGACGGCCACGCGCACGAAACGATGGCTTGCAACGAAGTTAAGAACGCTGAGGGCAAGACGGTGCTGCGCGCGGCTTGCGGCACGAAGCTGTCCTCCGTCGGCTATCTGCGCATTGCCAAGGATGGCAAGCTGACGACGGGCCTGTACACTTGGACGGTGGACATTGCCGCGCCGAAGCTGCTGAATCTGACGGGCGATGCGGCGGACGCGGTGGCGGCGCAGGTCGCCAAGCTCGACGAAATCCGTCAAACGGTCGTTGCGACCTCTCAGGTGCCGCTCTACGTCAATGACCCCGTCGCGGTGACGGCGGAAGGCACGCCCGTCCGCATCATCCGCAACGCCGAAACGAATCTGGGCGACCTGTGCGCTGATGCGTACCGCGCGCTGTCCAACGCGGACATTGCGTTTGTCAACGGCGGCGGCATCCGCAAGCAGATTGAAGCGGGCGACATTACGCTCGACGACATTTACAGCGTCCATCCCTTCGGCAACACCATGTGCGTCATCCGCGTGACGGGTCAGCAGGTGCTGGACGCGCTGGAATGGGGCGCGCGCGCTGTGCCGAGCGAAAACGGCGGCTTCCTGCAGGTCTCCGGTCTGACTTACGAGATCCACACGGGCGTCGCGTCCTCTGCTGAAAAGGACGAGAATGGCATGTTCACGCGCGTTTCGGGCGAATACCGCGTCAAGAACGTGATGGTCGGCGGTCAGCCCCTTGAACTGGACAAGACCTACACGCTGGCATCCCACAATTACATGCTGCTTGGCCATGGTGACGGCTACACCATGTTCGACGGCTGCGAAGTGCTGGGCGAGGACATGATGGTTGACAATCAGGTGCTGATTACCTACATCACGACCACCCTTGGCGGCGTGGTGGGCGAACAGTACGCCAACCCCTACGGCGACGGCCGCATTGTGGCGGTGGAATAATCAACATTTCCGGCTGGTGATTTCTGCGTTTGCAGGGGTCATCAGCCCCTTTTTTTTGTGTCCGGCAATTGTTTTCCCAATGTTTTTTGCTTGACAAGTGCCGGAAAAGATGGTATGATAACCGCAATTCAACAGAGACGCAAGTCTCCACAAGGCTATGAAGAGCAGCAGTAGCCGGGAAGTCGCTTTTGCAGAGAGCCGCGAACAGGTGCGAGTGCGGCAGGCGGACACCGGGGAAGAAACAGCTCAGAGCCGCCGCCCGAAAAGCGTTTGCTTAGTAGGCACGGACGGGGGAAGCCCGTGACAGCTTCGCGCAATCGTCATTTTTGACCGTTGCGGCAGAGATGCTCCGGCGCGCGCCGGGGAAAATTGGGTGGTACCGCGAGAAGTCTTTCGCCCCATGTGTTGGGGTTGAAAGGCGTTTTTTTATATCTGATACTATTTCCGGATGAAAATGCACCAAGATGCGCCGCGAATTTTTTCTTCTGCCTAACGCGAATGAAATGCAGCGTAGCAGCGCTACTGAATCCGGAAATAGTATGAAATTAGCAAGGAGGATGACCATGAAGCGGACACATTACTGCGGCGCAATCCGCAAAGAGCATATGGGACAGACGGCGACGCTGTGCGGCTGGGTGCAGAATCGGCGCGATATGGGCGGCGTGATTTTTCTGGATGTGAAGGATCGCGAGGGCGTTGCGCAGGTCGTCTGCAATATGCAGTACCTGCCGCCGGAGGACTTCCACCATGCGGAAACGCTGCATATGCAGAGCGTGATTCAGGTGGAGGGCGAAATCCGTCATCGCGACGAAGAAACGTATAACCCGCGTCTGGCGACGGGCGAGGTGGAGCTGCTGGCAAAGCGCCTTGTCGTCCTCAGCGAAGCGCAGCCCCTGCCATACTCGATGGACGAGGATGCAAAGGTGCGCGAGGAACTGCGGCTCAAGTACCGCTATCTGGATCTGCGCCGTCCGCAGTTGCAGAAGGCGCTCCGCTTCCGCCATCAGGTGCAGATGGCGGCGGAAAAGTACCTGAACGGCGACGGCTTCACCTGCATTGAAACGCCGATGCTCTGCAAGTCCACCCCAGAAGGCGCGCGCGATTACCTTGTGCCCAGCCGCGTGCATCCCGGCAAGTTCTACGCCCTGCCGCAGTCGCCGCAGATTTTCAAGCAGATGCTGATGGTCGGCGGCATGGACAAGTATTATCAGGTCGCCCGCTGCTTCCGAGACGAGGATCTCCGCGCCGATCGCCAGCCGGAGTTCACGCAGGTCGATATGGAGATGTCGTTTGTGGAGCAGGAGGATATCCTCCAGCACTTGGAGCGCCTGTTTAAGAGCATCTTCCGTGACGTGATGGGACGCGAAATTGGCTATGATTTCCCGCGCCTGACGTGGCAGGAGTCCATGGATCGCTACGGCTGCGACAAGCCTGATTTGCGTTTCGGCATGGAGATCCGCGACGTGACGGACTTGGCGGCGGAATGCTCCTTCTCCGTTTTCCGACGCGTGGCGGACGAGGGCGGCAAGGTGCGCGCGCTCAATTGCAAGGGCTGCGCGGAGAAATTCACCCGCACAACCATCGAAACGCTGACCGACCACGCGCTGGGTTACGGCGCGAAGGGCATGGCGTGGATTCTCATTCACGACAGCGGCGAGGTCAACTCCATTTTGCAAAAGTACTTCACCAAGGCGCAGTGGCAGGCGCTGCTGACCGCGCTGGATGCCCAAAATGGCGATTTCATTCTCTTCTGCGCCGATAAGTTCCAGACCGTCTGCCGAACGCTGTGCGGCTTGCGCCTCGAAGTCGGTGATATGCTGGGTTTGCGCGACAAGCAGGATTACCGCTTCTGCTTTGTCACCGACTTCCCGGAATTCGAGTGGTCGGACGAGGAGCAGCGCTATATGGCGATGCACCACCCTTTCACCATGCCGTACGAGGAGGATTTGCCCTACCTGATGACCGACCCCGCACGGGTGCGCTCACAGGCGTATGACGTGGTGCTGAACGGCATTGAGCTGGGTTCCGGCTCGATTCGTATCCACCGCCCGGACGTGCAGGCGCTGATGTTCCGCGCCTTGGGCTTCACCGAGGAAACAGCCCGCGCCCGCTTCGGCTTCATGATTGACGCCTTCAAGTACGGTACGCCGCCGCACGGGGGATTCGCTTTCGGGCTTGACCGCCTTGTGATGCAGCTGCTTGGCGCGGATTCCCTGCGTGACGTGATTGCCTTCCCGAAAGTGCGTGACGCATCCGATTTGATGACGAGCGCGCCGGATTTTGTCGATGCCGAGCAGCTGGAAGTGCTGCAATTGGGCGTTTCGACGGCGGCGGAGGCAGAGAAGCATCCACAGAAAAAGCGCCCGACGATGGCGATTAAGACCGTCGCGGGGCTGGCGAAGCTGTCCCTGACGGCAGAAGAAGAAGTGACAATGGGCGAGGAGCTGAACACAATTCTTGGCTTTGCCGAAGCCTTGCAGGAAGTGGACACGACCGACGTTCCGCAGACGGCACACGTCATTCCAACGGAAAATGTGCTGCGCGAGGACATTCCGGCGGCGCCCTTCGACCGCGATTTGCTGCTCTCCAACGCGCCGACGCACACCGAAGACTGCGTGAATGTGCCACAGACATTCGATTAAGGGAGGAATCAGTCATGAAAATTATCCGAATGACGCTGCTGGCGCTGTCCGATGCCATGCAGCGCGGCGACTTGACCTCCCGCGAGGTCACGCAGGCGTATCTCGACCGCATCCATCAGGTGGAGGGCAAGGTGCAGGCGTATATCAGCCTGAACGAGGAAGAAGCGCTCCGCCAGGCGGACGAATGCGACAAGAAGCGGCAGCAAGGCGAAAAGGTGTCGCCGCTTTGCGGCATTCCCGTCGCCGTGAAGGACAACATCTGCGTCAAGGGCGGCAAAACCACCTGCGCATCCAAAATGCTGGCGGATTTCGTATCGCCGTACTCCGCCACGGTCTGGGAGAAATTGCAGGCGGCGGGCTGCGTCCTGCTCGGCAAGACGAATCTGGATGAGTTCGCAATGGGCTCATCCACCGAAAACAGCGCGTTTCATCCCACGCATAACCCGCGTGATTTGTCGCGCGTGCCGGGCGGGTCGTCCGGCGGCTCGGCGGCGTGCGTCGCGGCGGATGAAGCCCCGTTCTCCCTCGGCAGCGACACCGGCGGCTCCATTCGCCAGCCCGCGGCGTTCTGCGGCGTTGTTGGCATGAAGCCGACGTATGGCATGGTCAGCCGCTATGGGTTGGTCGCGTTCGCCTCGTCGCTGGATCAAATCGGCCCGATGACGAAGACTGTGGCGGACAACGCGCTTGTGCTGGATGCGATTGCCGGCTACGATTGCCGCGACACGACCTCCATCAAACGCGGCTATACGCCCATGAACCGCGAGATGAAAGCAGGCGTGAAGGGCTTGCGCATCGGTCTGCCGAAGGAAATGTTCGGCGAGGGCTTGTCCGCTGATGTCCGAAAAGCCGTCATGAACGCTGCCAAGACGCTCGAACGCCTTGGCGCGACGGTGAAGGAAGTCAGCATTCCGTCGCTGAAAGTCGCGCTTCCGGCGTATTACGTCCTGTCCTCGGCGGAAGCCAGCTCGAACCTTGCGCGTTTTGACGGTGTCCGCTATGGGCACCGCGCGGCAGAATACGCGGATTTGGAGGAATTGTACCTGAAGAGCCGCAGCGAGGGCTTCGGCGCGGAGGTCAAGCGGCGGATTCTGCTGGGCACTTACACGCTGTCCGCTGGGTACTTCGATGCGTACTACAAGAAGGCATTGCAGGTGCGCACGCTCGTCATCCGCGAACTGAACGCGGTGCTGAAGGACGTTGACTGTCTGCTTTCGCCCGTCGCGCCGACGACTGCCTACAAAATCGGCGAAAAGACGATGTCGCCGCTGGAAATGTACCTCGGCGATATTGATACCGTCCCGGTGAATATCGCGGGCATTCCGGGCTTGTCGCTGCCTTGCGGGCTTGACCGCGCGGGGCTGCCCGTCGGCGTGCAGCTGATGGGCGCGACCTTCTCCGAACCGCTGCTCTACCGAGTCGGCTATGCGCTGGAAGAGGCGCTGGGCGAAATCTGCAAGGAGGCGACGCTGTAATGGCTTGGAAGATGATGGACGGATACGAAATGGTCATCGGCTTGGAGGTTCATGTGGAGCTGAAAACGAAGACCAAAATCTTCTGCGCCTGCCCGACGACCTTCGGCGCAGCGCCGAACACGCAGTGCTGCCCGGTCTGTATGGGCTTTCCGGGCACGCTGCCGGTGCTCAATCGGCAGGTGGTGCATTACGCGGTGCTGGCGGGGCTGGCGACGGGCTGCACGATTGCGCGTTACTCCAAGCAGGACAGAAAGAATTATTTCTATCCCGATCTGCCCAAAGCGTACCAAATCAGCCAGTATGACCTGCCGCTGTGCGTCGGCGGGCACTTGATGGTGGAGACGGAAGCGGGCGAGAAGCGCATTGGCATCACGCGCATCCACATCGAGGAGGACGCGGGCAAGCTCGTGCATGACCCGGAGAAGGGGACGCTCATCGACTGCAACCGCTGCGGCGTTCCGCTGATTGAAATCGTGTCTGAGCCGGATATTCGCACGCCGCAGGAGGCTGTCGCGTACCTGCACAAGCTGAAGGCGGTCATCGAGTACACGGGCGTGAGTGACTGCCGGATGCAGGAGGGTTCGCTCCGCTGTGACGTGAACCTCTCCATCCACAAAAAGGATGAACCGTTCGGCACGCGCACGGAAATGAAAAACCTGAACTCGTTTACGTCCGTTCAGCGCGCGATTGAGGAGGAATACCGCCGGCAGGTGGAGGCAGTCAAGAAGTGCGAAGCGATTGTGCAGGAGACGCGCCGCTTCGACCAGACCACGGGCAAAACGTCCTCCATGCGCCGCAAGGAGAACGCCAACGACTACCGCTATTTCCCCGACCCGGACTTAGCGCCCATTGTGCTGAGCGACGAAGTCATTGCCGGGTGGCGCAAGGAGCTGCCGCAGCTGCCGGATGTGCGCAAGGCGGCGTACATGGCAGATTACGGGCTGACGGCGTACGCGGCGGAGCAGTTGGTCTCCAGCAAATATCTGGCGGACTACTTTGAAACGGCGGCGCAGTCCACCACGGCGGTCAAAATGCTGGCGAACCTGATGATCAGCGAAGTGTTCCGCCTGCTGGATGGCGAGGATGCGAAAATCCCGCTGAACCCGGCGTCCTTGGCGAAGATTGCGGACATGACGGAGCAGAGCCTTATCAGCGTCGGTACAGCGAAAAAGACGATAGACGCGCTCTGGGACACGCCCGAAGACCCGGAGGAATACGTCACCCGCATGGGACTGATGCAAATCAGCGATGAAGCGGTGCTGGCAGAGTACGTCCGCAAAGCCATCGACACGCACCCGGAGATGGTCGCGGGCTACCGCAAGGGCAAGCTGACGCTGAAAAACGCGCTGATGGGCGTGGCAATGGGGCTTTCCGGCGGCAAGGCGAACCCGGTGGTGCTGCAAAAGCTGATGGACGCGGCGCTGGATGCATAATGGCAGGAAGAAATTACGCAATTCATGTCAATCGAAAAGGTACGCGCAGCATTTGCCGCGCAGGGGATTGCCGACCGCATCCGCGAACTCGATGAATCCAGCGCAACGGTCGCTTTGGCGGCGCAGGCGCTGGGCTGTGAGCCGGGGCGCATTGCGAAAACGCTCTCGTTTCAGGGTAAGGAGCAGCCGATTCTGGTTGTCGCGGCGGGGGATGGCAAAATCGACAATCACCGCTTCAAGGCGCGTTTCGGTGTGAAGGCGAAGATGCTCGCATCGGAGGAAGTGCCGGAGAAAATTGGCCATGCCGTCGGCGGCGTCTGCCCGTTCGCAGACGCGCCCCCAAGCTGCTCTTCCCCCAAGATTCTGTGAAGAACCAAAATTCGCGGAGCATCTTGGCGCATTTTCATCTGGAAATAGTATAAAATCGCATACGAAAAAGACCACGCACCGAAAATCGGTCATGCGTGGTCTTTTTCATATGCGGCAAAATCAGGGAATCAGCAGACGCCCGCAGCTTTCGCACTCCACAATCTCGCCGTTGGCGGACGTGACGCGGCTCAGCACTGCCGACGGCAGCGACATATTGCAGCCGCTGCACTGGTTGTTAATCAGCCGAGCGAGCGGCGGCGTGATGCGCTTCTTAATCTCGTGATAGCGTGCCAGCAGCTCCGGCGAAATGCCCTCGCCCTTCTTTGCGACGATGGCCTTCTGTGCCTTCAGGGCAGCTTCCTTTTCCGGTGATTCCTTGTCGTACTGCTTCTTGAGATTATCAAATTCTTCCTTCAGCTTAATGGCATCGCGGCGCAGGCTGCGTTCCTTCTGATCGTAATCGTTGGCATCCTTTGCCATGCGCTTCATTTCCTGCTCATAGCTGCCAATCGTCTCCAGAAAGCGGTTCACTTCGCTCAGCAGCGCTTTCGTATCATCCAATTCGGTCGGAGGATTCTGCTCGAAGCGGCTTTGCAGGTGGCGCAGCTGTTCTTCGCAGCGGGTGATGGCATCGCGGATGGCATCCTTGCGGTCAGAGAGAATCGCCACCTGTTCCTCCATCTGCTTGTACTGCTTCTGCTTGGCGTTGAACTGCGTGCGGCAGGTATTCATCTTCTGGCGCAGCGGACTGCGGCTCAGCTCCTGTTCGAGTTTGTCAGCCTTGCGGTCTTCCACTTGATACTGCCATAACATAGCAAGCTGGTCCATAAGTACCTCCTTGATAAACAGCGTGCCGGAGGGCACGGACGGTCACTCATACGCGCTGCGTTCGGAGCGCGAAATGTGCATTTTCCATTGTACTATATCCGGCGCGTTTTGTAAAGCCTTCATGAGCGCAAAAATACCGGGATTTTCCGTGGCAAAGTGTCCCGCCTCCAACAGCACCACACCGTGGTAGGATGCATCCAGCGCAATGTGGTGCTTCACCTCGCCCGTGAGGAAAGCATCCGCGCCCATGGCGTGCGCATCCGCCCACTCGTCGCACCCGCCGCCGGAGCAGAGACCGACGCGGTGGATGAGCGCCTCCCGATGCCCCATCACGCGCACTGCGTCGCCTAACTGCCGCGCGGTAAAATCCGCGAACGCTTCCGCCGTCATCGGTGCGGATAAATCTCCCACGCGCAGGAAGCCCTCGCCGACGATGTTCTCCAGCCCCAGCAGTCCCGCCAGCGTGTCGTTCATGCCGCCGGGCGCTTGGTCGAAGTTCGTGTGCGCGGCAATCAGCGATAAGCCGTTTGCAATCAGCCGAATCAGCAGATGCCCCTCGTAATCCGCCTCAGTCAGGCGCTTCCGGGCGGAAAACATCAGGGGATGATGCGTCACAATCAGGTTCGCGCCCGCTGCCAGCGCATCGTCAATCACGCGGTCGGTCACGTCCAGCGCAAGATGGATGCCCGTCACCTCCGCCTGTGGATTGCCTACCAGCAAGCCGGAATTGTCGAAATCCGCCTGCGTGTCAAACGGCGCAAGCGCGTCAATCAGCTCGTAAACCCGCTGTACCGTCAGCATGGCGTACCCTCCAATTCCGTGATTTTTCGTTGATAAAAGTCGATTTCCGCCGAAATTTCGCCGCGAATCCGGCTTACATCACCCGTTGCGGATGCCAGCCCGGTCAGGCGGTCAGCCATCACCTTGATGCGGTAGCGGCAGTAGTCCAGCAGCATTTTCGGCGGATTCTGCACCCATAGCAAGCGCCCGTAGTGCACTTCCTCCGCCGTCCAGCCTTCCGCCTGCCCCGGTTCGGCGCGCCAGAAGATGTAGAAGCGCCCCGCCGCTTGGCAGAGTTTCTCCTGCACGATGTGGTAGCCGATTTCAGGCAATGTCCGGCGAACGAGCGGCTGCTCTGTATGCGAGGACAGCACCAGTACCGCTCCGCAGAGCTTCTCTGCGCCGCTAAGCAGCACCGTGCGGATGGTTTCGCCGCCCATGCCCATCATCGACACACACCCGCAAGGTTTGGTCAGCGCATCCAGCCCGTCGGCGAGCCGCACATGCGCACGCTTCTCCAAATGATGGCGGCGGACGCTTTCTTCCGCGTGGAGAAGCGCCTTCGGGCTGACATCAGCCAGAATCATCTCTTGGCAAATGTTGTGCGTCAGCAGATAACAGGGGAGCAGCGCGTGATCTGTGCCGATATCCGCGCCCAGCGCGCACGGCTCGTACAGCTGCGCGGCGAGGGATAGTCTTTCGTCGAGCATAACGCCTCCCAAAAACGGCCCTGCCGCCGATTCGTGGACAGAGCCGCAAATGTTATTCCGTATAGTAGTCGCGCAGTTTCTTGGAACGGCCAGGGTGGCGAATCTTGCGCAGTGCCTTTGCTTCAATCTGCCGGATGCGTTCGCGGGTGACGTTGAACTCCTTGCCAACTTCCTCCAGCGTGTGCGCCTGCCCATCCTCCAGCCCGAAACGAAGGCGGATGACCTTCTCCTCGCGCGGGGTCAGTGTGTGCAGCACTTCCTGCAATTGTTCGCGCATCATGGCGTTGGACGCCACCTCCGCCGGCGCGGGCGCGTTCTCATCCTCGATGAAGTCGCCCAAATGGCTGTCCTCTTCCTCACCAATCGGGGTTTCCAGCGACACCGGCTCCTGCGCAATCTTGATGATTTCGCGCACCTTGCTCTCGCTGATGCCCATTTCCTTCGCGATTTCCGCGGGCGTTGGGTCGCGCCCCAGTTCCTGCGCCAGCTGACGATTGACGCGAATCAGTTTGTTGATGGTCTCCACCATGTGCACGGGAATGCGAATCGTGCGCGCCTGATCGGCGATGGCGCGGGTAATCGCCTGCCGAACCCACCACGTCGCGTAGGTGGAAAACTTGTAACCCTTGGTGTAGTCGAATTTTTCTGCCGCTTTGATTAAGCCGAGGTTGCCCTCCTGAATCAGGTCAAGAAACTGCATTCCGCGCCCGACATAGCGCTTGGCGATGGACACCACAAGGCGCAGGTTCGCTTCACTGAGCTTCTTTTTTGCCGCTGCTTGCTCCTCTGGCGTGCCTTCCGCAATCTGCTTTGCCAGCGCAATTTCTTCTTCGGTGGTCAACAGGGGATATTTGCCGATTTCTTTCAAATACAGGCGGACAGGGTCGTCGGAACTCACGCCGTCGGGGACGGACAGGTTAATCGTGTCAATGGGGGTGTCCTCGCTGGACTGCGCGGGCTGCGGGTCGTTTTCATTGATGACGGTCACGCCGAGCGCTTCGAGATTCTCCAGCACCTTGTCCAGCTGATCCGGCTCGATGTAGAGATCCATCAGGCGTTCCATAATCTCCTTGTAGGTCAGCGTGCCCTTCTTCTTGCCGTATTCATAGAGATCATTAAGCCGCTTTTGGCGGCCATCCGGGGTTTGTGTCAAGCGGAATCCACTCCCTTCAGCCCAACAGGGAATCATCAATCCATGTAGTCCACCAGATTCTTGGACATGTTCGGGCGCTTAATCTTGCGCAGCGCCTTCACCTCAATTTGGCGGATGCGTTCGCGGGTGACGTTGAACGCCTTGCCAACTTCCTCCAACGTACGCTGCTGACCGTCATCCAGCCCGTAGCGCATCCGGATGACCTGCTCTTCACGCGGCGTCAGCATGTGCAGCACATCGGAAAGTGTCTGCTTCATCATGCTTTCCGCCACAATCTGGGAGGGCGGCGGCGTCTTGTCGTCTTCGAGGAAGTCGCCGAGGTGGCTGTCCTCCTCCTCGCCAATCGGGGATTCGAGCGACACCGGCTCTTGCGCAATCTTGATGATTTCCTGCACCTTGCTCACGCTGATGCCCAGTTCCTTCGCGATTTCCTCCGGGCGCGGCTCACGCCCCAGTTTCTGCTGAAGCTGGCGGTTCACGCGCACGATGCGGTTAATTGTTTCCACCATGTGCACGGGAATGCGGATGGTACGCGCCTGATCGGCAATCGAGCGGGTGATCGCCTGCCGAATCCACCACGTCGCATAGGTGGAGAACTTGAAGCCCTTGGTGTAGTCGAACTTCTCCACTGCCTTCATTAGACCGAGGTTGCCCTCCTGAATCAGGTCGAGCAGGCTCATGGAGTTCTTGCTGCGCCCAACGTACTTCTTGGCAATTGACACGACAAGGCGCAGGTTCGCTTCGCTCAGGCGGCGTTTCGCCTCGTTGCGGATGGCGGGGTCGTCGCTTTCCAGCTGCTTGGCAACTTCAATTTCCGCTTCGCTCGTCAGCAGCGGAATGCGCCCGATTTCTTTCAGATACATGCGCACCGGGTCGTCGGCAGAAATGACATCAGCTTCGCTCAGGTCGTCGTTCAGTGCGGGATCGGGCACTTCCATGGCAGCAGGGGATGCATCCGGGATTTCCGCGGAATCCACCACGGTCACGCCCAGACTCTCCAGCTTGTCCAGCACCTTCTCCAGCTGATCGGCCTCAAAAAAAGTATTGCCCAGACGATCGGTCACTTCCTGATAAGTGATCGTGCCTTTGTTTTTTGCGTATTCGTACAGTTCGTCAAGCGGTGACGGACGGCCATTCTGCGAAAGCGTCAAGTTGAACTCTCCTTCTTGTGATACAGCCGGGTTTTCCGGCTCGGTAGCGATAAACAAATTGCAATTTCCATAACGACTGCATTATTTCAGTCGGTTGATGGTGGCAGTCAGCTGCTTTGCTTCATCCAGCGCCTGCATTTTTTCTGCGCCGGAGAGCGTTTTGATGCGCTTCATAATCTCGTCGTACTGCGCGCGCGCTCGTTTCAGGCGCATCCGCGATAGGCAGTCGTGCGCCATTTGCAGCATTTGATCCGTGCTTTCGCCGCTCTGCGCCATCAGCAGATGACTGACGCGGGCGCGCACCACCTCGTCGCTCTGGCTTTCCACCAGTGACGCGGCGGACACACCGCTTTGCAGCTGCAGAAACAGCTCCTTGAGCAGCGGGTCGCGGAAGTCGTCCTCCTGCGCCAAATCTTCCGGCAGACGCGACGAGGCAATCAGCGAAAGCAGCAGCTCCTCCGCGCGTACATCCTCGTCGGCGTTTTCCGGCTCCGGGACAGGCGTCGCGGGCGGACGAGCGATTCGCGCGGGCAGGGGAGGCGCAGAAGTGATGTCCTTCGGCGGCGTCATGCCGATTTGCGCAATCAGCACATCGCGGCTGAAGCCCGTCTGCACAATGAGCTCCTGCAGGGCGTTCTCCATTTCCACCGGCTCCAAGTTCCGCAAAATCGCGGCGCACGCCTTCGCGTAGGCGGTTCGCCCCTCCTGCGTGGTCAGGTCGTGTTCCGCGCGAAGCCGACGCATCCGGTAGGCTTGCGGCGTCAGGGCAGGCAGCTTGTCGAAGCCTTCTTTCCCGTCGCGGCGGATGAATTCGTCCGGGTCAAGCCCGTCGGGGAAATCCAGCACGCGCGCCGGAATGCCTTCCGCCTCCAGTATATCCAGACCGCGCAGGATGGCGTGCTGCCCCGCGCTGTCGCCATCGTAGGACAAGTATACCATCGGCGCAAAGCGTTTGAGCAGCTTTGCCTGTTCGCTCGTCAGCGCCGTGCCGAGTGTCGCGCAGACGCCGGTCACGCCGAACTGCGTCAGCGAAACGACGTCCATGTACCCCTCGACCAGCACCACACGCTCCAAGTGCCGCTCTTTGCGCAGAAGATTTGCTGCGTACACGCCCAAACGCTTGTTGAAAATGGGGGTGTCGGACGTGTTAAGGTACTTCGGCTGCACGTTCTCAATTGCGCGCCCGCCAAACGCCAAGACGTTGCCGTATTGGTCGATGATGGGGAAAATCGCGCGGTTGCGGAACATGTCAAAAGCGCGGCGCGGGCGCGCAGGGCGATCCGCCGTCGCTTCCTCCGCGTCTTTGATGACAATCAGCCCAGCCATTTGCAGCTCTTCGGTGGTGTAGCCCTTTGCCTGCATCGCGCGGGTTAAAGCGTCCCAGCTGTTCGGCGCTGCGCCCAGACCGAATTTGCGGATGACGCCGTCGGATACGCCGCGGCGCTTCAAATAATCCAGCATCGGCTGCCCCGCGGGGGTGAAGAGCGTTTCGTAGAAGAAGTGCGCCGCATCCCGATTGCACGCCAGCAGTCGCTCGCGCTGCGTCTGCCGCCGCTGATAATCCGGGTCAGCCTCCATCTGCGGCAGCGGCATGTGCAGCTGATCCGCCAGATGCTTCACCGCTTCGGGAAACGGCAGATGTTCAATCTCCATCACAAAATGGATGACGCTGCCGCCCGCCTTGCAGCCGAAGCAGTAGAACAGCTGCTTTTCCGGATCCACGGAGAAAGATGCGGTTTTCTCTCCATGGAAGGGGCAGAGCCCCCAGTATTTGCGCCCATTCTTTTTGAGCTGGACGTACTGCCCAATGATCTGAACGATGTCCGCACGCGCGCGGAGCTCATCCAGCCAAGAAGGCGGAAAACGCACGGCACCGCTCACCTCCCTCAAAAAGCGTTCTGTCAAGGAACACAAAAAGCACACCCGGAACCAACAGGAAACGGGGAACGCATTGTGTTATTTGGATGGCTTGCAGGGCTGTCTCTGCTCATCCATCAGTTTAATTCGCCAAGAAATCGAAATTTCCTGCTTGTTTCAGCCTTGTGTTTTTGGAATCTTCGGAAAAAAAGCGGGAAAATGCGAAGAACACTTGTTATATTGCCGAAAACCCGCTCGGCACGAACAGCTGCTGATAGGTGCGGATGGCGTAGCGGTCGGTCATGCATGATACAAAGTCGCACACAGCGCGTGCCGTGCCTTCCTTGTAGCCGATGAGCACGAACTCCTCCGGCATTTCGCCCGGATGCGCGCTGTAATAGCTGAACAGCGCTTCCACAACGTGCTTGCAGCGTTCTTCTTCCGCCTGCCGCCACTGGTCGCGGTATACGCGCGCAAACATGAACTCCCGCAGGCCGTCCATGGTTTCCTGCACCAGCGGCGACATGGTCAGCTTCGGTTTGTCCGCGCTGCACGCCACAATGTCGCAAATCATGGTGTTGATGCGCTCGCCGTGCGTCTGTCCCAGCACCTTCAAGCAGTCCGCAGGCAGTTCAAAGGGCTGCAAGACTCCGGCACGCAGGGCGTCGTCCAAATCGTGATTCAAATACGCAATCCGATCGGCGCGGCGGACGCACTGCCCCTCCAGCGTTGCGGGAAACTGCTTGCCGGAGTGACAGAGGATGCCGTCGCGCACCTCCCACGTCAGGTTCAGCCCGTTTCCGTCGTTCTCCAGCGCCTCGACGCAGCGCCTCGACTGCTCGTTGTGCCGGAAGCCTTCAGGCATTAGCCTGTCCAGCGCGTGCTCGCCGATGTGCCCGAACGGCGTATGCCCCAAATCGTGCCCCAGCGCAATTGCTTCCGTCAAGTCCTCGTTCAGCTGAAGACACCGCGCCAGCGTCCGGGCAATCTGCGCCACTTCCAGCGTGTGCGTCAGCCGCGTGCGGTAGTGGTCGCCTTCAGGCGCGAGGAACACCTGCGTCTTGTATTTCAGGCGGCGAAACGCTTTGCAGTGGATGATGCGGTCGCGGTCGCGCTGGAAGTCCGTGCGCATCGGGCAGGGGACAATCGGCTTTTCGCGCCCGCGCGTGTCCTTCGCGCAGACCGCCCGCGGTGATAGACGCTGTGCCTCCTCCTGCTCCAATCGCTCCCTGATGGTCATCGTCGTTTCCCTCCTCTCATTGCATTATAATTACAACATCGAGGGGCAAAAATCCTTGCGAAATCACAAATTTGACGCGAAAAATTCACACTTTACAAATCTGCGTTTTTATGCTATGATACTTGACTGTATCAACAAATTCGCAACGGGAGGAAAACTGACCCCATGAAGAAGAAATCAACCGCGAAGAAAGTATTGCTGACCATCCTCGGCGTCCTGCTGGCGCTGGTAATCGTGCTGGTGGGTACGGTGTACGCCGTCTGGCACGACGAAATCACAACGCTGCTGTCCTTTCAGCAGGTGACGCAGCGCGATGAAAGCCATAAGGATGGTTCGGTGTATGTGCTGAATGTCTCCGGCGGCTACCATTTCGATGAGTTCCTGGCGCAGGGCGGCGCGTCCAATGACACGGAGCTTATCTCCTTTATCACGAACAGCATCACCAAGGGCATCATCCCCATGAACATCAAAACCTCGGAAATCGCCTGCTCCGCTTTCACCGCGGATACGGCGGACGGCGACCGCGTTTTCGGCCGCAACTACGATTTCCACGAGACGAACACCGTCATCGTCTACACGAATCCGGGCAACGGACGTCATGCTTCCTATTCCACGGTGGACTTGCAGTTCCTCGGCTTAGACAGCACGAAGGACGTGACCACCTTTGGGCAGAAGATTCTCACGCTTGCCGCTCCTTTTGCGCCGCTGGATGGCGTGAATGACGCGGGCGTGGCGTGCGGCATCTTCATGTCCTATCAGGGCGGAGAGAAGGTTGCCGCGACGAATCAGCAGACCGACAAGCCGGATTTGACCTCGACCACGATGCTCCGTATGATTCTGGACTACGCCGACTCCGTTGAAGAAGCAGTCGAACTGGTGGAGAAGTACGACCTGCACGACTCCGCAAAGACGAGCTTCCATTATATGATTGCGGATTCCACGGGCAAGAGCGCGATTCTGGAGTGGGTGTCCGACAGCAGCGACGACGACGCGGACGGCGCGAACCGCCACTTGAACGTCATCTGGAACGACGCTGACCCGCTCTCCGGCACGATGGACTGGCAGATGATTACCAACTTCATCATCACGCCGGATTACTACACGGCGGACGCGAACAAACCGGGTCTTGACCGCTATGAGCTTCTGCGCGACCGTCTGGCGGAGCTGAACGGCGTCGTGGCGGACGAAGAAGCGGCGATGGGTCTGCTCGATGCGGTCAGCCGCCGCGACTGGGGCAATCCGGGCGATTCCAACTCGCTGACGATTCACTCTGCCGTCTATAACCTCACGGACAAGACGGTGCTGTGGGTTGGCAATGAGCATTACGGCGAAGAAGGCTACACGTTCCGCTTCAGCCTGAATAAATAATACTATTTCCAAATGAGAATGCGCCAAGATGCGCCGCGAATTTTTCGCTCTGGCTAACGGGAGTGGAATGCAGCGTAGCAGCGCTACGCTAAATGGAACGACCGGACGACAGAGCGGAAAAGGCGCAAGCAGATGGCGCAGGTGAATTTGGAAATAGTATAAGGACACAAAACATCCCCGGAAGCGTCATGCCTCCGGGGATAAATTTATTTGGGGGGATGAATTACTTGCCCAGCATCGCTGCGCCGATGATACCCGCATCCGGGCCGAGCTTCGCCAGCTCAATGCGCGCCGATGGGAGCGTCTTGTACAGCACATAGCGACGCGTTTCCGCACGAACAGCATCCAGCAGGAAGTCGCCTGCCTTGCTCACGCCGCCGCCCAGCACGATAACCTCCGGGTCGATGCAGTTAACCAGGCTGGCAACCAGCTGACCCAGATACTTCACATAGCGGTGGAACACCTTGAGCGCAATTTCGTCGCCGTTCTTCGCCGCGTCGAAAACAACCTTCGCGTTCATGCGGCTCAGGTCGCCCTCGCACACCTTCACAATTTCGCTTTCCGGGTGCACCGCGCAGAGTTCGCGCGCCATGCGGATGATGGCGGTCGCGGAGCAGTAGCGCTCGACGCAGCCGTAGTTGCCGCAGGTGCACGGTTCGCCGTCAAGTTCGAGAATCATGTGACCGATTTCGCTGCCGACGCCGTGGAAGCCGTTCCAGACCTTGCCATTAAAAACGATGCCGCCGCCGACGCCTGTGCCGAGGGTGATGAACACGCTGCTGTCCGAACCAGCGCTCACGCCCGCGACGCTCTCTGCCAGCCCCGCGACCGTCGCGTCATTGCCGACGAAAACGGGCTTGGCAATGTGCTTGTTGAACTCCTGCACAAACGGCACGTCCACCCAGCCGAGGTTGGTGCAGAACGCAATATTGCCCGTGCGGGGGTCGGTTACGCCGGGAACACCCGCGCCGATGGCCTTCACGTCACCCAGCGTGTAGCCGCCCTTGTCGATGGTGTCCAGCACGCAGTCCGCCATCGCTTTCACCTGCATGTCGAAGGGAATATCCGTGCGGGTGACGATGCCGCCCTTGCACAGAATCTTGCCGCTTTCGTCCACCAGACCGACCTGAATGCCCGTGCCGCCAACGTCAATACCAACATAAATCATGGGAAAAAGCCTCCTGTATATTGTAATTGTGAAAATACGTTAGTCCTGATTCTGCGCGTCGGGATTGGAACGCTTCATGATCATTTCGTTCATGCGGCGGTCAAGCTCCCGTGCGGCGCTGAAACCGAGCTTCTTCATGGACAGGTTGCGCGCCGCCACCTCGATGATGATGGCGAGGTTGCGCCCCGGCCGTACCGGCATGGTCTGGCTGGGTACTTTCACGCCAAGAATCGTGATGTACTCGTCATTCAGCCCAAGCCGGTCGTACTCTTTGCCCTCGACCCACTTCTCCATGTGAATCACAAGGTCAATGGACTTGCTCTGCGCGACGGCGCCGATGCCGTACATCGCGCGGATGTCGATGATGCCGATGCCGCGAATCTCCATGAAGTGGCGCACCATCTCCGGGCATTCGCCGGTCAGACGGTTGTCCGACACGCGGCAGATGTCCACCACGTCGTCCGCCACCAGCTGATGCCCGCGGCGAATCAGCTCCAGTGCGGCTTCGCTCTTGCCAACGCCGCTGTCGCCTGTGATCAGCACGCCCATGCCGTATACCGATACCAGAACGCCGTGGCGCGTTACGCGCGGAGCGAGGCAGCGGTTCAGGTAGTTGATGGCGGTGAAGAAGAACTTCGTCGTCACCATTCCGGTCTGATAGACGGCGATATTGCGCGCGGCGGCGGCTTCCAGCAGCTCTTCCGGCGGATGCATCCCGCGGCAGATGATGACGCAGGGAATGTCGAAGGAGAAGTACTTTTTGAGCATTTGACGGCGTACTTCCGGTTCAAGGTTCTCCAAATACGTCATTTCGACCTTGCCGATGACCTGTGGACGCTCAAATGGGAAATATTCATAGAAGCCGCAGAACTGCATACCCGGACGGTTCAGGTCGGTGGTGCGGATATCCCATTCCGTCTGCGTGGAAGGGGACAGCACCGTCAATTGAAGCGTCTTGGCAAAGTCGGCTGCCTGTACCATAGGAAACCTCCTAAATACTATGCAAAATCAGTCAAAAAGAATCCGCTGGATATACCGCGCCACGCCGTCCTCCTGATTCGTCCCGCAGACGGCAAAGCCCATGCGCTTCACATCCTCGCGCCCGTTGCCCATGCACACGCCGTATCCGGCGGCGCGCAGCATCGACACGTCGTTCAGGCTGTCGCCGAACGCCATGCACTGCGAAAGTGGGAAGCCCATTTCCTCCGCGCAGACGGACAATGCGTGTCCTTTCGTTGCCAGCGGGGGATTGACTTCCAGAAAGTACGGCTTCGAGCATGCTGGATGCACTCTTAGATGTGGGCTGGGAGTTTACCTCTGTGGAGCAAGTCCACGAATTTTTCAAGGCTCAAATGACAGCTGACAAAGTGGTGAACAAGCATACTGGTGAGATCATTCAGTTTCCAGCAAGTACAGCACAGATGGACACTCTGACATTCTCCACTTATTGCGAACAGCTCAGATCGTATGCCAGAGATTTCTTAAACATAGAAATTCCAGATCCAGATAAATTCTGGCGAATAAATAAAAACAACATTAAAAATCAATGAATTATGGAAGAGATTATGCTTCAGGACACTCCGATAGAGGAGCGCAAGCGAATCCTAAGAGATTCCTGTGATCAAATCGTAGAAAGATCCTACACAAGAAAGTTTGACCAGACACAGCTTGATTCAAAGCGTGCTGAGATCGCAAGCGTGCTTATCCAGATCAATGAGCTTGATGAGGAGCTTGCTACTATCAGGGCTGATTTTAAGGGTAGAATCAAGCCACTAAAGGAACACCTTGGGGTGATTCGTGATGAGATTAAGGCTGGTGGTGAGTGGGTGAAAACTGATTGCTACCGATTCACAGATCCAGAAACTGGCTACACTGCTATTTACTCTCCAGAGGGCTACAAGCTTGAGGAGCGTAAAATGACACCAGAAGAGCGTCAACGGACGGTATTTCAGTTAACTCGTAAGACTGGCACAGATGATTAAAAGGTGATTGTTACCAAGTAAAAACAGTTCAAATTTTTATTAAAATGGAAAATCAGAATAAAGAACAGGCAGTTAATGTAAACATCGCCAATTACACAGGTGAAAAGCCTGTAGAGGTAATCATTCGTAAAGGAGAGGCTGCAACGCCGTTGGAAACAAAAGCTCCTTTGGCTATCAACTTCATAGGAACTCTAAGTTCAGTAACAGAATGGTTATCTAAGCGTGTATCAGAGATCAACCAGAAAACAGCTCACGTAGAGGTTGATCGTGATTCAAACTCTATCACTCTTATCCTGGATGAGAATGATCCTTACAAGAAAACAGTTATCACTGGTACTATTGATTTCACAGAGGAGTACAAGAGTATCGGTATCAATAATGATAATACGCTATGGGAGCCTATCAAGCTCGGACAGTATTTCAGAGTGCACAGATCTTTGTTTCCAGACAAGAGCGAATGTGCAACACTTGTAAGCAAACTCACTCACTTCACTGCCAAGACACAGACAGAGATT
>OLOW01000715.1_pt1 | contig 22686 bp, 19 predicted proteins | sample 1672801 | NCBI WGS metagenome assembly OLOW01 (sample SAMEA3136725, study PRJEB25190) | human gut metagenome | biome: human gut; feature: human-associated habitat; material: faeces | place: Austria | collected 2013 | reverse complement strand
CAGGCGGCTGTTTCGGCGGAACAAGCACTCAGGCGCTTGTCCCTGAACTTATGAATTTTGACGACGGAGAAAATTTTCTTTCCGGCGGAGTCGGACGAACCGTGCATGACAGACTTTTCAGGGATACGCCGCGTAACCGGCAATGGTATGTAGTTAAATCCGAAACAATCAAACGGCTTTATGACGAGCTTGTCGCCGAAGCGGGCGTTGAATTTTTGTTTTATTCAAAGGTTGTCGACGTTATTACCGATAACAGCGGCAGGGTGAAATATGCTGTTTTATCGGGTAAAAGCGGGATTTACGCGGTGTCTGCAAAGATATTTATCGACTGTACGGGCGACGGAAGTCTTTGCGCATATGCAGGAGCGGATTTTGAATACGGCGGCGAGAACGGCGCGGTTGCAGGAGCAACCTTATGCAGCGTTTGGGGAGACATTGATTTTTCAAAAAAGAATTTTATATTTGACGGCTGCAGGTATCAGGAAGCGTATGAAAAGGGATATTTTTCGCAATACGACGGAATTTTGCCTGGTATTAAGCCTACCAATCCCGAAATAGGAGTCGGAGGCGGCAACGTGGGACACTGTTTCCGTGTTGACGATACCGACGAGCGTTCTATAACAGAAGCGCTGCTTTACGGAAGGAAAAGCATGCTTGAATACGAAAGGTATTACAGAGATTATCTTCCCGGATTTGAAAATGCAACCCTGATTCAGACTGCAAATGTATTGGGCGTCAGAGAATCGCGCCGTATAATAGGCGACATCGTTATGAATTATGAGCACTTCCTTGCAAGGCAGGTGTTTGACGACGAGATAGGGCGTTATTCCTATCCGATAGACATTCATCCGGAAACGCCCGACCGAAAGGGCGCCGCCGAATTTACACAGAATGTATCAAAACAGTACGGTCCCGGTGAATCATACGGTATTTCTTACAGAGCTTTAACACCCAAGAAATTACAGAATGTTCTTGTGGCAGGCAGATGTATAAGCGCGGACCGCTCAATGCAGGCGTCAATGCGTGTGATTCCGTGCTGCTATATAACAGGTCAGGCGGCAGGCGTAGCGGCGGCGGTTGCCTGTGACGGCGGCGATGTGCATAATACCAATATAAATGATATTCAAAAGAGACTCAAGGAATTCGGAGCTTATTTGCCGAATTTTTAGTATAAATAAAAGGATATGTTAAAACAGTACCGTAAATTATGAAAATCGGATATAGTTTTATTCATAAAGACAGTATATACTAAATTTATAAAATAAATAAAAACAAATAAGCAAATATGTATAAACGCCGTTTCCGCGTTACCGTACAAAATGCGGATGGCGTTATATAAATTAAAGAAAACGGAGGTCATTATTATGAAATCAACAAGTGCAACCTTAAAAAAAGCTGCCGCAGGCGTTTTAAGCGCTGCAATGCTTTTGACAACGCTGTTTTCAGCATTGCCTGTTTCCGCAAAATCCGCAATGACGGATAACGGCGGATTTTATGTTCCCTACGCCAACACCGACATTTATACCAAATATACCGACTCTGACCCAAATAAGCCCGGAATAAACACAGCTTATGACGCAAACGGAGAAAAAACCGGAGTTCAGCTCACATTTAACGGCGGAAATTTCACAAAGCGTGTTGTTTCAGCGGCAAAATACAATTTTGACGATTTTTGCATACGTTTTAATAATCTTAAAAAGACTAAGGGACATGAAAACGAAGACCTCGCCTTTTGCGTGATGTTCGGTTCTTCAGATGAAAATATGCCGGAATTAAGGCTTTTATTTGACACTAAGGAAGGTACAGTGTCATACTTCAGCGGAACAGTTACTCCTCAGCTTATGGCTACCGGTGAGTTGCTAAAATACGATTCGCTGTCCGAAAACGAGTTTACCGTGAGCCTTGATATTTTATCGGATGGAATTGTATGTGGCGTTAAGGTGGGAGATAACGAACCGGTCGAAGGTTTTATCACCGACACAAATTATACAGCCTCGCTGCCCGCAAACATAGCGTCTTATCTTGTTTTAGGACCCGGAAGGGAAGGAGATTATTATTTTTCGGTCGATGTTACGGGAATAAAATGCAATCAGTATACCCGTCCCACTAATGCCGCTTTCGTCGGAGGGATTACTGATCTTAACGGTCAAGGCACAAATATTGCCATTGTAAATTATTTGACTAAATTCCCGCAGGCGAGGACGATTTCGTTTGCCGCAGGAAAAGATATCGGAGCCCGCGCGACAAGCGCCGCAAAGGTTACTGTAGACGGTATCAGCCTTAAGTTTGACAGTCTGAACACTTCCGGAACAAATTATCCGCAGTTTACAGTTTGCCTGATGGATGACGTTGCTACAGGTATGCCCAGAATCAGGGTTATGATAGATACGGCGGACGGTACCGTAAAATATTGGGCGGCGGCGGATACACCCGCTCAGCTCGGTCAGAGCGATTTACTTAAATATGAAACTCTTTCACAGAGTGAATTTACCTATACCTTTAATTACCTTGAATCGGGAGAAGCGAAAGTAACAATTAAAGTCGGTGAAAGCGACGCGGTTGTCGGGACACTGCCGAACAGCTATCTAACCAAATATTATACGAATATTTCCGGCGAAAGTCAGGTTTATTATTGCTTTGGACCCGGAAAGGCGACAGACCGTGACGCGTTTTCGGTACGCTACACGGGATACCGTCAGACAAGGGAGCTAACCTATATTGACGGCGACGTTTCTAAAACCGCAATCGTGACCGCGGGTGAATCCGGAATAATAGCTCCCGCGATTAAGCTTGGCAAAGGCTATTGTCATGCTTATTGGCTGAGCGGCAATATAAAGTATACGCAAAACGGAAATGTTACTACTTATACCGCAAACTCAGACGCCGTATTTACGGCAGTGCGCAGAGCCTACGGCGATGTTAATGACGACGGAAAAGTAAATACTGATGACATGGTAAATCTCCGTAAACATCTTTTGGGCGCCGATACATCGTTTTTAGCGGTGGCGGCCGATGTGACGGACGACGGTCAGGTATCGGTCCTTGATTTAATAAGGATGAAAAAATATTTCGCCGGACTGGAAGTAGTTTTAGGACCCAACGAATAGTATTTGTTTTTAGCGGCGCTTCGTATTAAAACGGCGGAGCGCCGTTAGTTTTTACATTGTTATCTGTCGCATATTATTCAGAAATAATTGCGCCAAGAGGTGTGAGATATGAATAAACAATTAATTATAAAGACGACGGTTTTTCTTTTAAGCGCCTTAATTATTTTCGGGACGGTTACAGTCACACCGATTTCTGCACAAACTGAAACACCAGACTATAATAATGCTGTATATTTAAACGACGGTTTTACTATTCCGGATACGGAGGATTTTACGGATCCGCAGAATAATTTCAGCGACAGCATACCGTATATTGAGCAGAGATATGATAATTCCGTTAAAAACGGCGTGTCGCTTAATTACAACGGCGGCTCTTATGATCGGGCTGTCTTTACCTCAGGGAAATATAATATAGACGGTTTTTATTTTAAGGCAGACGGAATTAATAAGAAAGACGTTACGTCTGATGACCCTCAATTCTGCGTGCTGGCTTCCGATAATACATCGGCAGGGCGGTTTATTCTGCTTTTTGACACCGGCAAGGGATCGGTTTCCTATTTTAATTCCGCAAATCAGGCGGTTGCTCTGCTTTCGGATAATACTCTGAAATATGCCGCACTTTCACACAGTCTGTTTACAATAGGCTTTAAAGCAAAGGAAAACGGAACGCTTGTTTTGGAAATTTCTTTCGGCGGAAACACAGCGCTTTCGGCGGATATTCCAACGGAATACAGTGAAGAAGTAGGGAAAAATGCGGATTCTTCATATATGGGAATTTCATCGTATTGCGAAACCGGGTATACCGCTGTCGGTTTTACAATAAATATAGTAGGAATAAAGAGCGACGAGTATACCAGACCGACATCCTCAACATTTATAAAACAGGTTGCAGACGGAAAAAACACCCTTACAAACGGCAATTACGCCTGTTTCCCGAACGGAATGGTATCAGAATTTACCGGAACGGATATAGGAAGCCGCCATGTAAGCGCGCAGTCATATCCTGTTGACGGACTGAGATTAAGATTTGACAAGCTTAAAAAAACCGAAGGGTACAGCGACGTAAATCTAGAATTCGCCGTAACCTTTACCCAAAACGCCGATAGTATCGGTGCGGTTAGAATAGCGCTTAATACCGATATGAAGACTTTAGGCTATTACACCTTAGGCAGCGAACCGGTCACAATAATAAGCGACGAGGAACTCGGCTATGATAATATTTCCGGCAAGGAATTTGTTATAGGTTTTGATATAGATCAGGACAGAAACTGCATAGTCTCGGCGACGGTGGGAGACGCATCCGCGCTTTACGGCACGATTCCTGCATCATTTTTTTTACTTATGGGAGGAGCGCAAACCGCACATTTCACCGTTTCGCCAGCAAACAGTATAAATTATTTTTCTGTTAAAACAACCGGGGTTTATGTGGAAAAACATGAGGACGGATTTCACGTCCCCGACAAATGGGATTTCAAAAATGTTACCGGAATCACGGATAATGTTCCGAAAAAAGCAACGGTTTTTAACGGCTGGGAAACCAAGGGAACAAGGCTTACGTTTTGCGGTGGCGACGTCGGTCGCCGAATCACAACCGAGGAAAAATATAATTTCGACGGTTTATCACTGAGATTTGATAACCTGAAAAGAAATTCTCAGGCGCAGGGCGCGTTAAGATTTACTGTGTTGGCGTCTGAGCAAACGGAAGTCCTGGGCGGATTCAGAGTAATGGCGGATACCGAAGAAGGAACATTAAGCTATTATAACGCTTCAACCGATCCGGTTGTGTTTCTGAGCGACGATTTGCTTAAATATGAGAATTTATCACAGACAGAATTTATAATGAGCTTTAACTCAACGTCGGACGGCAGCATGAAATGCAGTATAAAAACAGATTCAGGCGAATTGATTTACGGATTTATTCCGGCGGATTTTTGCAATATCTACGCCAAAAATATATATTCCTCATATATAATGTTTGCGCCGGGTAAAGCAATTGACGGCGCGCAGTATTATTTTTCGGTAGATATTATCGGAATAAAAAGCGATTCATATACTGTGCCGTCCGGTTCGGTTATGAGAAAAATTGTCGGCTCAGGCAATACTCTTACCGCTCAAAAGAACGGCGTATTTGCTGTGGGAGAGACTTCGGGATTTACAAAAGCTCAAACAATAAGCCGTCAGTGCAGCAGAGAAAAATATGACATTGACGGTTTATCGCTTCGTTTTAACGGTTTTGTCAAGACTGATGAAACTTATCCCGTAATGGCGGTAAGGCTGACGGATGATATAAACGCCGCGTCCGGAACAACCTTATATATTGACAGCTCGTCAGGCACCTTATGTCTTAACGGGCAGGAAAACATTTTATTGACAAGTGATATTTTGCAGTATAAAAGACTTTGCGGCAGAGAATTTATACTTTCGTTTGAGTTGTCGGATAACAGTTCTCTTACCGTAACCGTGCAGGTGTCGGGATATGCTCCGATTTCGGCTGTAATGACCGTCGATTTACCTGATGAATCTCTCTATTTCGCAGTTGCGCCCGGCTACGGCACATATTCGTTTTCCGTTACTTTGACGGGAGTTTTGAATAAGGAAAGGTATATACATTGTTTGAAAAATTTTCTTTCAAAGCTTTTTCTAAACCAGCTGCATCAATTTTCTTTTCATCATATACAAGCTTTTTCAAAGCCGCCAAACTATCTGCAAGGTTTGCCACTTGAATCATTTGAATACCCGACAAATTATAATGCGCACCACCACGCGTTACATCCATGCCTTTTTCCATGCAATCATCAATGACACTTGATAAGAAGGCTGTTGGTAAAATATCAATATGTGCTTTTTCCACTTCTTCTAAACATGGAATCATTTTATCGATAAAATAATCCATCATTTTTTCAAAGGCAGATTCTAAATCAGAAAACGAAGTATATGTACTTAAAGCCCCATAATCAGGCCCCATTTGTTTTCCCGTCAACAAACAATGACCATGATTCAAAGTAAGTTCTAACACCTTATTCATATTAAACATGCCCGAATCCGACCAACCTAAATTATTGCCTTGTGTTGTAAGTTCCACACAACCGACAACCGCATAATCCATGGCATCAAAATGTGATATACCTAAATCTTCCATCGCTTTAATAATTGCCTTATCATTGAAAAATTGTGGCATTCCACTTCCTTTTGAAACAACTCGAATCGCATGTTTTAACAGTTCATCATTCGTATGTTCATGAAGTCGAACAGATAAGTTGGGTTGTGGAAGACCAATATCTTCTTGTGCATTTAAAAACAAATGACTCAATTCATTACTAAAATCGTTTCCATTTTGATCTTGTCCACCAACACAAATATTGAATCCAATTGGAAAACCTGCAAAATATTTAGCACTATGCGCATTTCTTAGATATACAATCTCATTGAATTTCAACCATAAACATTCAATCAATTCTAAAGCTTCACTTTCTTTTAACATACCTGAATCTATATCTTGTTTATAGTAAGAATATAAAGTTTCATCTAAACGACCCGGAGAAAAACTAGATGCATTACTTTCCATGTGTAGCACTACAAATAAAAACCATAATGACTGCAATGCTTCATGGAATGTTGCAGCTGATTTATAAGCTAGATTTTCACAAATCTTTGCGATATCTTTTTTATTCATTTCCAAAGCTAATTCATGATAGCGAAGCATAAACTTCTGTACACCTTGCATCACTAAAATAACACATTCATAGAATTCTTTTTTTGATTCAGAACATGTTTTTAAATGATTTCTAGCTAAATCAATATAGCCTTGTGGACCAAGTTCTAACCATTCCTTTACATTTGGACAAATATGCCCCTGAGCATGATCGGTTTGATTAACTTTTACTACTTTAGAAATTGCACTAATTTCATTGCCAAAACGATTCTTAATAACATCCTCTAAACTTTTACCTTTCCAATATGGAACAATCACTTTACGAAAAGTCTCAATGTCTTCAGGACGAACATTAAACTTATCTTGAGGACGTGTTGGAATCGTTTCAAATTCACGATCCACCCAAGAAATTCCACTTTCTGGAAATACAACACCATAACGAACACCTTTTGTTCGATTTCCCACAATCAACTCTTCAGGTTCCATACCAATTTCAATTTCATTTAACGCGTTATACAAAGAAAGTGCACGCTTATAAGGAATCGATTTATCTTCATTTTCTTGATATGTTCGTGTAATAATCAAAGCTTGCTCAATACTTACAAAGCGAGGTTGAGACAACATTTTATCTTTCAGAATAGAAATACGATTTAGCATAGTAAGTCCTCCATCTACAATTAGATTATAAAAAGAACTATGATCAAAATCAATAGTTCTTTATTACTTTTTATTATTTTTTATTGTTTGTAGAATTCCATAAAACGCATCCACTTTGGCATACTCATAATTTCCCATTTGATAAAATTTATCCGAATCCGCCAACATATAGGCCTTTTTCGATTGTTTTAAAACAATACGCTTTGTTTGACCATCATTCGGCATATAGGTCATAACACTTTTGGACTCTAAATCTATACCAACCACACCTAAAAAAGCTAAATCAAAATGAAATCGTTGAAGAAATTCATCGCACATATTACCCACAAAACCATTTCTTGCATAATCAAATTCGCCACCAATAAAAATAGAATGAATTTGACTTGTAGAAAGAATCTGAATTACATCCAACATATTCGTAACGACTGTAATACCTGAAATAGGTCTTAACACTAATAATTTAGCTAATTCAATATTCGTAGTCGAAATATCCAAAAAGACTGTCATATTTGGTTCAATCAAATCATAAGCCATTTGCGCTATTTTTTGTTTCTCCTTACTATTCACACTCTTTCTAGAATTGGCATCCTCTAAATGAACATTTAAACGATTCAAAATCGCTCCACCATAAATCTTTTTACATTTACCTTTCGATTCTAAAAAAGCTAAATCTTTACGAATTAAATCGGGTGTTACACCAAAACGTGTACTTAAATCTTTTACCAACACTTTACCATTCTCTTGTAAATCTTCTAAAATTAAATTTTGTCTTTCTTCTACAAACATACTCATCACCTGTTTAAATATTATATCATTTTTGTGATATACTAAGAAACATAGAGGTACTACAAATGAATAAAAACGGAAATTTTAAAAGTACGGTAGGATTTGTGCTTGCCTGTGTAGGTTCTGCCGTAGGAATGGGAAACATATGGATGTTTCCATATCGTTTAGGACAATATGGAGGAGCTGCCTTTCTGATTCCATATTTAATTTTTATCGCCTTATTTGGTCTTGTTGGTTTATCGGCTGAATTTGCGCTAGGAAGAATGGCAAAAACCGGAACGTTAGGTGCTTATACATATTGTTGGAAGAATAAATTTGGTAAATATATTGGATGGCTTCCACTACTTGGATCTCTTGGGATTGCGATTGGATATAGTGTCATTTTAGGATGGGTATTTCGCAGCATTCAAGGCGTACTCACAAACGAACTACTCACAAATGATATTCCAGCTTTCTTTACGAATATGACACAATCCTTTTCGAATGTGCCATGTCACTTTTTGGTCTTGTTTGTGACTTGTTTATTGTTATTCACAAGTGCCACAAATGCCATTGAAAAAGTCAACAAAATATTAATGCCAGCCTTCTTTATTTTATTTATATTCCTTGCCATTCGTGTCAGCTTATTTGACGGTGCTATCGAAGGTTATAAATTTTTGTTTGTTCCTAAATGGGAATATTTACTCAACAAAGAAACATGGATCATGGCCATGGGACAAGCTTTTTTCTCCTTATCCATTACTGGTTCTGGAATGATTGTATATGGAGCATATTTAAAGGATGATGTAGATATTCCAAAGGCAAGTATGCAGACGGCTATATTTGATACAATTGCTGCGATGCTAGCGGCATTAGCCATTATGCCTGCCGTATTTTCTTTTGGCATCGATCCCGTTAGTGGCCCTAGTTTAATGTTTTTAACCCTTCCTGAAGTATTTAAACAAATGCCACTCGGCAATCTTTTTGCTCTATTCTTCTTTATTTCAGTAGCTTTCGCCGGAATCACAAGTTTAATCAACATGCTTGAAGCTGTGTGTGAGTCTTGGCAACACCGCTTTCGCATTTCTAGAAAAAAAGCTGTTTTACTTTGTGGCATTATCACATTCGCCATATCGGTATGTATTGAAAATGGAGATATTGTAGGTAAATGGATGGATGTTGTCACAATCTATATTATTCCTTTTGCAGCACTACTTGGAGCCATAACTATTTACTATGTTTTAGGATGGAATGCTTTAAAACAAGAATTAGACAAAGGAAGAAAAAAGCCAGTTGGACCGACTTTTAAATTCTTAGGTAAATATGTTTATGTATTTCTTGCCATCATTATTTTGATTTTGGGAATTCTTTATAACGGTATTGGCTAAGCGTTTCTAAATCTTTCCAAGTAAATACACAGTCCTCTAGTATCATATAGCTATGAGGGCTGTTTTCTTTTGGAATCGAAACTGAGCCTGGATTCATATAAATAATACCATCTCGATCTTCAATTGCAGGAATATGTGTATGTCCACTTAGTAATATATCCCCCATTTTTAATTTAACAGGTTCTAAATGTCCATGTGTACAATAGATAAAAAGCCCGTTTATATCCAACACAGAATAATCTGCTAAACATGGAAAATTCAATACCATTTGGTCAACTTCACAATCACAATTTCCACGAACACATAAAATCGAGTCTGATATGGAATTCAACATCTCAATCACTTTTTTAGGTGCATAATCTTTTGGTAAATCATTTCTAGGTCCATGATATAAAATATCCCCCAATAAGATCAATCGATCTGGTTTTTCGTATTTGTAAGCATCCATTAGTTTTTGACAATAATAACTTGAACCATGGATGTCACTTGCGATCATATACTTCATTAAATTTCACTCCCCTTTAAGAAAAAAGAATGCCGAAGCATTCTTTTATTTATTATTCACCTTTTTCTAAAGCTAATGTACGAGTTGTTAAATCACATACTTCAGTTGGTCCATAATATTGGATTGCTCCTGGATAAGTATATGCAGTTTCAACAGCCCATGTATCACGGTTTGCTTCGAAATATTTGAATGGTTTTCCATCTAATTCAACCAATGCTTTTTTGATAACTGGTTTATCTTCGCCATTACGACGTTCGATATTCATCATCTTAGTGATTGGCATACCACCAGCAACCCATTCTTCAGCTGGTTTAGATAAGTTAGATACTTTTGATAAATATCCATTATATCCGTATTGAATCAACATGAATGCGTTGTATCCTAATGAGTAGCAATAGTCAGCATCAAAGTTTGATGGGAATGCACAACGTCCTTCGTATCCGAAGAAGTGGTGTAATGCATTAAATTTACCTGTATATCCTCTTTCAGCTAATTTGTCAGCAACTAAAGCTGAGAACAATTTTTCTGACTCAATTAAAGATACCTGTACGTTTCCGTGTGGATCTCTTTCTAAGAATAATTGTTGTTGAATAGTTTGAGGTAAGATTGCGAATACAGCCATTGATTCAGCAGTTAAACCTTTTTCAATGAATGCATATTTTTCTTCCCAGCTACCTAATGCATTAAATTCTTCTGTTTTGTTTCCAGCTAATAATTCGTTAATTTCAGCAATCAATGCTTTAAATTCTGGAACAAATTCAACTACACCTTCAGGGATAATTGCAACACCGAAGTTGTTCCCATTTGCAGAACGTTTTTCAACTGCATCTGCAATATAGTCAGCGATTTCAGATAAAGATTGTTTTTTAGCAGCAACTTCTTCTGAAATTAAGCAAATGTTTGGTTGAGTTTCTAAAGCACATTCCAAAGCTACGTGACTTGCACTACGTCCCATAACTTTTACAAAGTGCCAATATTTTTTAGCAGAGTTTGCATCACGTTCGATGTTTCCGATTAATTCACTATATGTTTTAGTTGCAGTATCGAATCCAAATGAACATTCGATGTCTTCGTTTTTCAAGTCACCATCGATAGTTTTTGGACAACCGATAACTTGAACACCTGTATTGTGAGCAGCAAAATATTCAGCTAATACAGCAGCGTTTGTATTTGAGTCATCACCACCGATAATTACGATAGCAGTGATTCCGTGTTTTTCACAAACTTTTGCAGCAACTGCGAATTGTTCTTCAGTTTCTAATTTTGTACGTCCAGATCCGATAATATCAAATCCACCCGTATTTCTGTATGCATCGATATAAGCATCGTCGAATTCAACATAGTTGTCTTCTAATAATCCAATAGGACCATTTTTAAATCCGTAAAGAACGTTTTCTTTACTAGTAGCTTTTAATGCATCGTATAGACCACAAATAACATTGTGTCCACCAGGTGCTTGTCCACCAGATAAGATTACACCTACAACTTGTTTTTTAGCTGCAGAAGTATTTTCTCCTTTTTCGAATGTAATTTCTTTTTCTCCGTAAGTGTTAGGGAATAAAGCCGCGATTTTTTCTTGGTCTGCAACACTTTGAGTTGCATTTCCTTCCTTAACACAGATTTCTGAAATACCATTTCTTAACATTCCAGGCAATTTTGGACTGTATTGGTATCTAGCTTTTTGAAGTGGTGATTGATTCATTTTTATATCTCCTTTTCAATTTATACCTACACTAAAAATTTTATAACACTTTGCCCAAAAAGTAAATAGAGCACCCCATCCAAGGCCTTTATTCAAGGTTTGAATTTAAATATTCCTTACTAATTTCTTTTTGTAGATATTCAAAAAACAAGCCAATATGATACCCATCCGCTACGGCATGCGCAATTGTGATATTTACAGGCATTTGATAATTATCATCATATTTTCCAGCAGTGATGATTGGAAAGAAGGCAGCACCCCCATTGACCATACGACTTGAAACCGCAGTAAATGTAGTCCATGGTGTACATGATACACAATAAAAGTTTGCAGGTTGGTCCGATTTTACCTTAATGCCTCTTTTGGTTTTACCTAATTCCATATCAGAAGTAATATTCTTGTAGAAAGAACCAAAATCGTCTGTAAAATCCGTCCAACAATCCGAAAATGTATGATCTTCTTCATGGAAAATCGTATAATTTGGAGCTAAAGAATCCCACACACATAAATCTCCATTTTTATCTTTAAACATTTTAAAGTTCTCAATTCGATTTAACACTTTAGTCACACAATAAATCAACGTTGGATAAAATTTATATCCATTTGTATGACAAAAACTTAATAACTCACTCACATCAATATTGGCCGTCATATTCACTTCAACATTTAAACTGTTTGTATAATACAAATAATGCTCTTTACGACACCAATTTTCTAAATCAATCTTCTTATATCTACACATAAAATCTCCTATATCATCGTTATAGTTACAGTACCCACTGTAATCAAAATTAAACCTAGTAATGCCTTCCTTGATAGCTTTTCATGAAATACAACACGAGAAAAAATAATCGTCACTAATATACTCAATTTATCAAAGGGCACAACGATGCTTGCAAGTCCATCCTGTAAAGCACGATAGAAACATAGCCAAGATCCTCCTGTTGCAAAACCAGATAAGATGATAAACAAGAGTTCTTTTCGATCGACGTCTTTTATTTGGGACTGCTTATTTTTCACAAATACCATAAGCCACGCCATAACTAAGACAACACTTGTACGAATGGCCGTACCTAAATTAGAATCAATTCCAGAAATACCAATCTTACCTAAAATTGATGTAAGGCTCGCAAATACAGCTGACAAAATCACATAAATCAACCAGCTTTATCTGAAGAATTAGACTTCACATCCTCTTTTCTGTTAATCATCAACATTGTACCTAAACCGATCAGACATACACATACTAGTTTAAACAAAGACAATCCTTCATGAAAGAAAATACAAGCCAATAGAATCGTTAAGATTGTACTGGATTTATCAATCGGAACCACCTTATTGACATACCCAATTTGTAAAGCCTTGAAATAACATAGCTAGCTCCTGTTGTGATTCCAGACAAAACTAGAAACAACAAAGTTTTTCCACTGATAACCGTAATACCCGATATAGTTCTAGTTAAAAGAACAAGAATCCATGAGAAAACTAAAACCACAATGGTACGTATGGCGGTTGCCACATCTGAATCTGTTTTTGAAATCCCACATTTTGCGAGTATGGAAGTGATTCCTGCAAAAAAGGCAGAGCCTGTCGCATATAAAATCCACATAGTATCACCCAAATGAAATTTTATACCTCATAATCTCTTAATACAAATGCAAAAAGGAAGCAGTGTCTAAACTACTTCCAACATATTTTCAGCATCATTGGCCGCTTTTACTTTATCATTAGCACGAACAATAATTCCAGATTCATCTATTAAGTACGTTGTACGAACCACACCCATAGATACCTTTCCATAATTCTTCTTTTCTTTCCACACATCATAAGCTTCAATCACTTTTCTTTCTGGATCTGCCAACAATGTAAAGGCAAGGCCATACTTTTCTTGAAACTTCTTGTGTGAAGCCACCGTATCTTTACTTACCCCTAAAATGACAGCTCCTTTTTCTAAGAATTGTGGATATCTTTCAGAAAAACCACAAGCCTGCTTTGTGCAACCCGCCGTATTATCCTTTGGATAAAAATATAAGATAACTTTTTTACCTTTATAATCACTCAATTTGTGTATCACACCATCTTGATCAGGCAATTCAAAATCAGGTGCTTGAATTCCAATTTCTAACATATATATTCTCCATTCTGTTAAACAGATTATAGCATTCCAAACAATTTAAACATACCCATATGCACAAAAGGAAGCATACTTGCTTCCTAACGTTTTTTCTTACTCATTTTACTTGATCTAAATTGAGCTTGTCTTTGCGCTTTTTTTGTAGGCTTTAGGTTGAATTGTTTCTTTTCTAATACGCAAACACTTTCAATATGATCTGTATAAGGGAATAAATCCACTAATTCTAATTTATTTGTGACATAACCTTGTTTTCTAAATTGGTTTAAATCACGAACCTGTGTTCTTGGATCACAAGAAATATATAAAATTTTTCTTGGATTTAAAGCGGTTGCACACTCAATAAAATCTTTTGTCGTACCAGCACGAGGCGGATCTAAAATGATCGCATCATAATGATTGTGATATTTTCTTGCCTGGCGCATAAATTCTGTTGAATCCATCGCAACAAATTCAATATTTTTGATTTTATTTTGTTTCGCATTGTATTTTGCGTTTTCAATCGCATCTGGATTCACTTCTACACCCATGACTTTCTTACAAGAATCTGTCATCGTTAAACCAATTGTACCAACACCACAATATGTATCTAGTACTGTATCTGTTTCCTTTAAATCTAACATTTTCTTAGCTAAGCCATACAATACTTCACATTGTTCAGAATGAATCTGATAGAACGAATTGTGTGAAAACGCAATGTCTAAGCCACATAACTCATCATGAATCATACCATTTCCATATAAAACAATAGCTTCATCCTGCAAAACAATACTTGTCTTTCTTGGATTGATATTTTGTACAATTGTTTTAATTTGTGGAAATTCACTCGTTAATACACGCACCATATTTTTTCTTGAAGGAAAAATTTTCTGACTTGTCACAAATACAACCATCACTTCATCTGTCTTATGTCCCCAACGAATCAATACATGACGCAATAAACCAGTCCCTGTTCTTTCGTTATATAATTCTAATTTCATAGAACCAACAAGTTCTGTAATCTTGTTGATAATTTCATTGACAAGTTTTGGCTGCATTATACAATTTTCAGTCTTCACAACACGATGCGAATGAGGCGCATATAAACCTGAATATACTTTTCCTTTATCTTTCGCAAAACCAACAATTACTTTATTACGATAATGTGTATCATTCTTTGCCATATGCACATCGCCAACACGAACCTTTAAATGTGCTTTTTCAACCAATTCTTCCACATCTTTTTTCTTTTTATCTGCCTGCATACTCGGCTTCAGTTTTAAAAGTGAACATCCACCGCATATTTTTTCTACTTTACACTTCACTAATTTTCTCCTTTATTAAGTCAATAACCTTACTTGAATCTTTAACTTCAATTGTTTCAAATCCCAAATTACTTGCTGCAACTACATTATCTTTTCGATCATCTAAAAATAAGCATTCAGATGCCTTAAGATCATATTTTTTTAATAATATATGAAATATTTCTGGATCCGGTTTAATTTTCTTATATTCATAAGAAAAAACACCGCCATCTATATTATCAAACACACCACAACTTCTCAAATACTTTGTGTCATCTTCTGGAATATTTGAAAGAATATATACTTTGTATCCGAATCGTTTTAAATCTTTGATATACGCAACATTATCTTTTAATGGAATCACAAATTCTGTCCAATGATACATCAATTCTTTAATATTTAACTCTAACTCAGGAAATTGTTTTACTCCCTTTTCAATCATTTCTTCCACTGAATAGAGTCCTTGATCATACTCATCCCATAAAGAATCAAAATAGAATGATTTCACTTCCTCTTGTCTTTCATTAAAGAAGCTATAAATCAATTCATTTGAATCAAATTTAACCAATACATTTCCTAAATCAAATACTATATTTTTCAGCATATGCCAATTATACTTGAAAAAAACATCTAAAACAAATATGATTTTTGAAGAAAAGAGGTATGTTATGATTAAACCAATAATGAAAGATGAAGCTTTCTTAGCTATAAAATCCGTTCCAGCTACAAAAATGGATACACAAGTGGCTCAAGATCTAAAAGATACATTACAAGCTTATAGTAATCAATGTGTAGGCATGGCAGCCAATATGATTGGTGTTTCTAAAAATATTATTATCTTTGCGATTGGACCTGCACAAATTGTGATGTATAATCCAAAAATCACAAAGAAATCTAGACCTTACAAAGTCAAAGAAGGGTGTTTATCACTAGAGGGTGAAAGAAATACAACTCGTTATGAAAATATCACCGTTGAATACCAAGATGAATCTTTTAAAAAGTGTAAACAATCCTATTCTGGTTTTGTTGCTCAAATCATTCAACATGAAATTGATCACTGCAATGGTATCATCATTTAATAAAGCCAGGAAAAACCTGGCTTTTTATATAATTTGAATAATTCGATCTTTTAGATCCTCTAAATATAAAGGTTTACTGATATGCCCATTCATACCGGCCTTGTAACATTTCTGTATATCTTGCATATACGCATTGGCACTCATCGCAAGGATTGGAATCTTTTTATCTTTTTTTCGAATTTGTATAGTCGCCTCATACCCATCCATAATAGGCATCCTAAGATCCATTAGAATCAAATCTAAATCATTGATTTGATCAAACTGTTCTACAGCCTCTTTACCATTTTTAGCCTTATACACAATAGCCCCTTCACTTTGAAGCATAAACTCTATCACTTCCATATTGATCTCATTATCTTCCACGACAAGTATAGATAGATTTTCAATGGACATTGTTTGATTTTTTAAAGATTTATTCTCAACAGGATTCAAATCAATCTCTAAAGGAAGTTGAACAATAAATTGAGTACCTTCATCAATTTTACTTTCCACCTTGATTGTGCCATCCATCTTCTTTACAAACTCTTGCACAATACTCATCCCTAAACCCGCACCATCTATACGTTTATTTTTTGAACAAAAGGTTTGAACAATTTGTTTTGAATGAATTCTTCACTCATTCCTATTCCTGTATCTTCTACAACAAATTCAAAACAATCCGCTTTTTCTTTAACAGACAAATACACTTTACCACCTGGTCTATTGTATCTGATCGCATTACTTAAAAGATTCAACAAGACCTTCTCAATATGTGTAGGACTACCCATCAAATGACCATGTTCTATTTGAGTCTTCATAAACAATTCAATCTTATAATTCGATGCCTGTAGATCAATAATAGTTTGAACCCTACCTAATAATTGACTTAATTCAAACGATTTATTTTCCAACACAGCCGAATCCGTTTGTAATGTTCGAATATCTAAAATATCATTTACCAAAGACAACAAGTGCGTACTTGATATCCACATCTTATCATAGGCATCTTTGATGCGTTGTTTATCATCACCACATCTTTGAATCACTTGAAGCATTCCTATAATCCCATTGATTGGTGTACGAATATCATGGCTCATGCTTGCCAAGAAACGCATCTTAACTTGATTAGCCTTTGTTTCATTTTCTAAGGCGAGTTGAAGCTTTCTATTCATATCAAAATAACGCTCTGTATCATGACAACGACGAACTTGTTCCTCCTCAAAAATCCTCTCATAATATGCATTCTTTTTCTCTAATGCCAAAATTATGACATCCAAATCGCAAATAACTTTGCCATATTTATATCGAGAAGATTCAACCATCAAGCCTAGACGAATCTCATCCGGATGTTTAGCCATATATGAATCCATATATCGTAAGATGGCTTTGACTTGATCAAACATCTTCTGCTCTAAATAATAATCAAATAAAGCAATACAAGCATCTATATATTCTACCGCATACATAGTCTCAATACGTTTTTCAAGTTCATCAGCGCATCTATTAAATTCAAAATCCATATCAGCTTTACTAAATAATTCAATACCGCAATTCAAATAATCTTCTAAAATAATATGTTTGCCATCATGCTCATCTAAACCCATATTAAATGCTTCTAAAGCCTTATCCACTTGATTTAGGCTATTGTAAATCAAAGCTAAATTCAAATAGACATAGGCACCCATATCTTCAACGCAACAAGGCATGAATTCTTTGGCTTTTAAAATACTATCTAAAGCCTCTTCATACTTTTCCTGCTTTACGTACGTAATTGAAATATTATTATACTCATAACAATAATGTCCAACATCCTCATGTTCCATCGCAATCTGTAAAGCTTTTTCATAGTAATAACGACTTGAAACATTTGCCCCATCATAATAGAGCATGACACCCATTAAATTGAATGCAGAAATATGTTCTCTTACAAATGGCATACTTTGATACTGTAAAATGATCGGTTCAATAATCTCTTTTGCCTTATTAAAATTTCCTTCATAATAATAAGCCATACCCAAATAAAAGGTGGCCGCAACTACAACTTCTAAATCATTTGAACTTTCATTTAATACATCACGATAAAAGTTTTCCTGCTCACTTAACTTTAGTTTTCCAACACCTTCTACTTCTTTCATTAATTCTTGATACTTCATAATCTTCACCTAAATTAAATGTATCATGAATGAAAAAAAGCACAAACTCGAAAGTTTGTGCCTAGAATTATTTCACTAACAATTCACAGATCTTCTTTGAATATGCGATTGGATCTTTGATTGCGAAGCCTTCAATTAAACAAGCCTGATCATATAATACTTCAGTCACTTCTTTAACTTTATCTTTATCAGAAGCGTATAAAGTCTTCAATGTTTCAAAGATTGGATGATTTGGATTGATTTCCAAAATACGCGTAGCCTTCATAGGCATTGGACTTTGGTTAGGCATATTTGCGAAAACCTTTTCCATCTCAAAAGAAATACCTTCGCCAGCTGTTAAGCATACTGGATCCTCTGTTAATTTATTTGACAATTTCACTTCAGCAACCTCATCGCCTAAAGCTTCTTTCATGAATGTCAATAAATCTTTATTTTCTTCTTTTGATTTATTTAAAGCTTCCTTTTCTTCCTCAGTATCTAAATCCAAATCTCCTTGAGCCGCATTTCTGAACGTCTTTTCTTTGTAGTTCATCAATGTCTGCATTACAAATTCATCCACTTCATCTGTTAAGTAAAGAACTTCAAACTCTTTATTCTTCAATGTTTGAACAACTGGCATCTTATCAATCAATTCAACATCTTTACCAGATACAAAGTAAATGTCTTTTTGATCCTCTTTCATACGAGAAACATATTCACTTAAAGTAACATATTTCTTTTCTCTTGAAGAGTAGAACAACAATAAATCTTGGAATTTTTCTTTATCCATACCATAATTGTTGTAGACACCAAACTTCAAGTTTACACCAAATTCTTCAAAGAATTTTTCATATGCTTCACGATCTTTGGCAAGCATATTTCCAAGTTCATTCAATACTTTCTTTTCAATACGACCCGCAATCAATTTTAATTGATGATCATGTTGAAGCATTTCACGAGAAATATTTAAAGATAAATCTTGAGAATCCACTAGACCTTTCACAAAACGCAATGAATCTGGCAATAATTCTTCGGCATGATCCATAATGAATACGCCTCTACAATAGAGTTGAAGACCTTTCTTATAGTCTTGTGAATAGAATCCTTGAGGTAAGTGTGATGGAATATAAAGTAAGGCTGTAAAGCTAGTATTTCCCTCAACACTAAAATGAATCACTTTTTGAGGATCTTGATAATCATAGAAATGATCCTTGTAGAATTGATTGTATTCTTCATCTGTAATCTTCGATTTTTGACGTTTCCATAAAGGAACCATTGAGTTTAAAGTCTGATCTTCAACCACTGTTTCATATTCAGGCTTTTCACTTTCCTCAGTACCCTCTTTCATCTTCTGAGTTTCTACATTCATCTTGATTGGATAACGAATATAGTCTGAATATTTCTTAATCAATTCTTTTAACTCATATGTCTCTAAATATTGAGAATATTTTTCTTCATCTGTATCTTCTTTTAAAGTTAAAATGATTGTTGTACCATTTATCTCCTTTGTACAAGGTGTGATTTCATAACCATCTTCACCAGCACTTACCCATTCATAAGCTTCATCACTACCTGCTTTTTTCGTAATAACACGAACATCTTTTGCGACCATAAATGCAGAATAGAATCCAACACCAAATTGACCAATGATATCTACATCTTCATCGTTGTTTTCTTCTTTTTTCTTCATTTCCTCTTTAAAAGCCAAAGAACCACTCTTCGCAATTGTACCCAAGTTTTCCTCTAATTCTTCCTTTGACATACCAATACCAGTGTCCGAAATTGTTAAAGTACGAGCTTCCTTATTTGGTTCAATACGAATCTCAAATTGACTTGCATCCGCATGACCTTGACTTTCATAATAATATTTATCAATCGCATCACTCGCATTCGATACAAGTTCACGTAAGAAGATTTCCTTGTGTGTATAAATGGAATTGATCATCAAATCCAATAAACGTTTTGACTCCGCTTTAAACTGTTTTTTCTTAGCCATAATACCACTCCTTCATTAGCACTCTAATATTTTGCCTGCTAATACTATACAACACCTTTTTAGCAGTGTCAACACCTGTGTGCTAAACACAAAAAAAAGAATTCGACTAAACGAATTCTTAGCTTCTTTACCCACTTTTCAAATAATACTGTTAACTATTTTTATTCATATTTGTAGCATACAATGGATTGGCTGCTCTTATTTCACTTCCAAAAACCATCTTCAATTCTTCAAAAGCTATTTTCACATTTTCGGGAATATCCACATGCGCAATATAATTATTTCCATTCGGACCATAGCCATTCGCATCATCTGAAAGTCTAGGAATTTCTCCCATCAACAAGTTGACATATCTATTAATTGGCCACATACCATGTAAATCTTCTTCATAAACCAATTCATCTTTTTGGTTCAATACTTTAGCACAATAAGTAGCATAATTGATGATTGTCACATTATCATTAATATATTTTTTAAACCTGCCGCCATACGCCTTTGCATAGAAGCATCCTGACTTAGAATGATACTATTAAAAGAAATATTGTTTTCTTTCAATAAATCCAAAAGATACGTTATATTATTCCCACAATTTGTAGACTTTGTTTCAAGATAATCTGCCTTACATCCATATACATGTTTAATATACTTTTGAAATATTTCTGCCTCTGATAAATCTGTTGTCTCAATATCCGGATATTCTAAATGAACAACCTGACGTAGTGTATCTGTTGTATGTCCTGCTCCACCAACAATAATATATTTTTTCGCAACGAAGTTTTTAATTCCACTAGCTAAAACATCGCCACCTTCAAGAATACTTCCACCAAATAAAACCATAACATCTACCTGATGAATTCCATATCGTTTAAATAATTCTTCTTGATTTAACGCATCAATATCTCTTGTTCCCAAAAACTTTGCGAGTATATTTATATTTTCTGCAACTTTAGAATCCATATCTAAACTTCCTTTCAAAACTATCTACAATGACAAACTTGAATTTAAATAAGAAATTTATTTTGCTTCTTTAGGTAAGCATAGCTTACCATTATAACTATAAGATAGACCAACAAAAATACAAAACTATGAAATATTCCTATTGGATAAGGTGAAATACCTCCTCCTACTTTAAAAATTAACTCAGATATATAACTCGTAATCATAGATATTGGTATAAAAGCAATTATAATTGTATTTAACCATTTCACATAAAAAGATGAATTTTCTTTTGATATTACTTTTGCAAGAAAATATTCAAAAACACCGACCACTTGAATAATCATTGATCCATAAATAGAAGACATTGTTTGCTTTTCATACCACTCACCGATTGCACATAACAATCCAATTACAATCAATGCTGTAGATGCAATATAGAACACTTTTCCTACAATTTCTTTACTTTTTTCTTCTTTATTTTCGACTATTTCAATACCTTTTAAGATATAATCTGTAGTAACATTAAAATAATCACTCATTATAATTATTTTTTCCACATCGGGCATGCTCTGCTCACTTTCCCATTTGGACACAGCTTGCCTTGAAACCCCAACCTTATCTGCAAGTTCCTCTTGCGATATTCCTTTAGATTTTCTTAAATATAAGATTCTATCTGCGATGTTCATTTGACAACACTCCTTTCTTTTATGAAGTAATTTTAGCAATATTACCAGTTGCATATCCACCATCTATGTAAGGAAATGTGTCAACCTGCAGTTGCAACGCTGTTTTCCATTAATAACAATAAATTACTCCCGTAAAAAATATATAACCTTTTCGTCTTATAAACCTGAAAGTTTTCGTAGCTTACTTTGTACTGTTAAATACTATAAATTTATCCCACAATTCATCATAATTATCAAACTCATAAAATGTATCTCCAATTTTAAAATATCCCCCCGGAATAATTGTCAGGGTTTCATCGATTACAAAATAAATTGTATAATTAAGAAACAGCTCCATTTGATGATGCTTTGTTTTCATCTACTTTGCCACCAAGCTCCACTTGATTTTATAAATCTATAAACTCAACAATTTGATTATCTGAAAAGAATACGAATAATCACCGTCTATCCCACCTGTAGTTCCTATATGTTCAATTTTTTGTTTCTGACACAGCAATGTTTTCTAAATTAATATTCAGATCTCATTTTTCCGCATCCGAGTAATGTATTTGTTAGAAAAATAGGTATGAGCAAAACTATTCCAATTTTTTTTATTCATATATTCCTCCATTTACATTTTAGTTTGACAACTTCTGATTTATCTATTGCATTACGTTGATTACTTTACAGTGAAAGGTGTCCATTC
>OLOW01000713.1_pt1 | contig 22704 bp, 20 predicted proteins | sample 1672801 | NCBI WGS metagenome assembly OLOW01 (sample SAMEA3136725, study PRJEB25190) | human gut metagenome | biome: human gut; feature: human-associated habitat; material: faeces | place: Austria | collected 2013 | reverse complement strand
ATTTTTTGTGTTCCCCTCAAAACCGTCATTTCTTAACTTAATGACATTGATTAATAATCGAATCTTTTTCATTGTTTCACTCCCTCCATTAATCTTCATCCTCTAAATATGATGCTTTTTCAATTTCTTTTGCCTGCTTCACTGTGATAATTCGATCCCCATCCTGTAAATCAGATTTATCCGCATCTGAACCATCTTCATTAAGTAAATAGCCACCACCTTTTACTAGAATAATATGCTGACTATTCTTTAATCCTTTAAATTTAAAATCCACATATTGTTGAGCCTGTGTCTCTGAATCAGCATCAACATTTATAGTAGGACTTTCCACTTGGATAGGTTCATGATAACTTGCTGCAAATGCTTTAAAGGTACAAAATCCTACAACAGCAGATAAACATAAAATATACATCGCTCTCTTTTTCATAAGTCTTTTACTCCTTCTTTTTTGCGAAAACGTTTTCCTATCTTCATTATATTCCGATTGTATATTTTTGCAAGCGTTTCGTATTTAAATTTATATTGCGTATTTTTAAAACAATGTTAAAATTATATTGGGTGATAATTATGATACAACTAACAAAAAAAGAAAGAAGTGTTATGGACATTCTATGGGACAGTCACATTGAGATGTCAGCAAGTGAAATTAGAGAAACCTCTAATGAAGAATTAAGTATTTACACGATCCAACAAGCTTTGCGCCATTTATTAGAAGTACATTTTATTGAAGTATACGACATTGCCTTCAACAACAAATCTCTAACACGTAAGTATAAGCCACTCGTATCACAAGCTGAATATGTAGATTCTTTTATCAACAATGATACAAGACTTCAATTAGCCAGTAACTTTGTCAATAATACGGATGATTTAGAAGAATTAGAAAAGCTTCAAAAACTCATCGAGAAAAAATTAAGAGCATTAAAATGACATTTTCTCTGACTTCATTCTTCTCCGGATTATGCAGTGTTACTTTATTCATAATGTGTTTTGGATTCATACTACAACATAAAAAGGCATATGAATACTTTCGTACAGATGCACTCTTATTAATCATATGTCTGATTTTTATTCGCTTACTGTTTCCGTTTGAACATAAACATATGATCTATATTCCAATCCAAAAAGTAATGAATCCGCTTTTGGATTTCTTCAATCAAACACATGTAGTAAAGCTCTTGATCTTATTGTGGCTTATAGGAAGCGCAATCTTTTTAATCTACTTCACAAAAGACTATATTCATACAGAATATATCTACAAAAAAATAATGAAACAAAGTCAAATTGTTGGATATAGACAATCTTATCCTGTATACAAATCGAATTTGATCTATGGACCTTGTGTGATTGGATTACACAAAACTATTTTGTTTCCTGAAATTGACTATTCAGAATCGGATATAAATTCAATCCTCGCGCATGAAAGTTACCATATCAAGAAGAATCACAATCTAATCAAAGGCGTATTAAATATTATTTGTTGCATGTACTGGTGGTTTATCCCCATATATTTCTTCAAAAAATATATTTTCCTATATTTAGAAATGAAAACTGATGATTCTATAATCCAAAATCTTGATGAAAAAGAGAGCTTTGCCTATATGCAGACTCTGATTCAAATTCAGAAGCAATCCTCTCAGAAATCATTCACGTCCTATATTTCTTCAAATGGATTTATTCTTAATTACCGAATTCATTACATGATGAGAGGTCTACACAAAAAGAAAACAAATGCTTTTATTTTGGTTTCAACTATATTGATCTGTTTCTTATCTACCTTTATAAACATTTCTGGATATTATACAAATACTGAGTTAACAGAAAATACATTTGAAATCACAAATTCAAATGCGTATATATTCGAAAACAAAAACAATCCTCCATCCTTATTACTTTATTTAGATAATCAATATATCTTAGGTGGATATACCAACTTAAAAGAAATACAAGACGAACAAAAACTACCAACATACAAAGACCTTGGAAAAACCCGAAACATTCAATCAATCACAAATACACAGAATACAGTCATCAAGAATTCAAAACAAACTACTTACCGATGGAAATATAAATTAGAAGATGGTTATGTGTACAGAAGGCTGTATAATGCATGTAAAAACACTTGGGTATCCGATTGGATGTCAGCCTGAAATTTATAACGAAGATTACCACAGTCTTCGTTTTTTTATTAAAATTCACATGGATTTCTACCCGTGAATTATCGGTTCCCGATAATTCATTCAATAAATTGTGTACTCATTTTGTACTTACGGCCAAAAACAGCATATAAAAAATACCTTATATAAAGTACTTTTGATGTTTATTGAATTATTCAAACTCGATTTTGTATACTTTTAAATCCATACAACATATGCATTATATGGTCATTTACACAATTACTTCCTGTATTATTTTATATTCCTGATCTTTTACGTATATTTTGTACTCATTTTGGAGTCACTGTGAGTACATATTGAGTACAAGTATTTTAATATCTAGCACTATCACCATTAAAGAATGGGAGTGAATCAGCCTAACACAATAAAATATGCAATGGTCAAAAAATTATCATAGATCCGTTGTTTAAAGAAAAATCATATTTTTTTGGCCAAAATAGAAGTTATAAATAATAAACTTAAACAAATCATTCCGCAATATAAAAATGTTGTAGAGAATCCATATATATCAGAAAAATGTCCAACCAATGGAGAAATAAGCATGCCTGTTATAGCAATCAATAAACTACGTAAAGAAAGAATCGTACCACGATTTGTATCTTCTATACTTTTTTGAAGACATGAATTGTATGAAATATTATTAATACTCATTAAACTTGCACAACAAACATAAAGTAGCCAGGATAATAATATATGTCCTTGAAAAATAGACATTATTATAAATAAAGTTACTATAATAAAAGGCAGTTTTCTAACACTAAAGTCATATCCTAGTTTTGAATTAATTTTTTGAGCACAAATTCCAAATACCGATTGTGAGAACATTACACAACTGAACATAAAACCAATTACGTTTTCAGTGATGTTATGTGACTTTAGTAATACAGAATAATAATCCTCATAAGGAAGGAAGCATATTGCTAAAATTGCAGGTAACAGAATCAAATATATAACTTTGTAATTTAAAAAATCAAAACCACGAAAAAATCGAAAACACTCTTTAGGTTCTTTTATCTGATTGTTATTGAACATCCGTGTTTCTTTAAATATAAATATAAAAATAAAGCATATAATTTGTATAGCGATATCAAAGTAGAATACAGTAGCATAGCTATATCTAGCCAAAAAGCCACCAATTATACTAGACAATCCGATACTACAATAGAACAATATTTTATCGATGCCCATATAGTAATCCATTTTATCTGGAAAACATTTTAAAATAGACTCACTAAAAATACAGTCAGCAGTTCCGGATAAAAACGCAAAAGAGATTCCTCGAATGATAGAAATCAATAAAAAGGAGTTATATGAACGTGTAATAAGAGTAGAGATCAAAAAAACAATTAGTGAAACCTGTCCAATATAAGCACATGTTTTTCTACCATATTTATCAGAAAAAACACCACTTGGAACTTCAAAAATAAGTTTTGAAATCTGATACACTGAAATAATAAATCCAATTTGTGTTAAAGACATATTTTGTTGCTTAAGAAAAAGCGCATAAATAAAGCTTAATGGTGATAAATTCGTTAAAAAATCAAAGATTAAGAATAAATATATATTTCTTTTATACTCCATATGCATTTTCCTCCAATAAATTCTTTATAAACAATTCTATTAGGTTAATAATTTCTTTTTGGCTTGATTGATTGTTTTCAATGGCAACCACTACCACATGTTGGTTTAAGTAACATGATTTACATATATAATCATTCGTATAATATGCTACTTCAGCATTCTATCAATCATTTCACTGTTAATATTTTTAAAATATTTTCCGATATCAATCCTATTTATACACGTTTTAAATCAATATTTCAAGAATTATTTCCTTATTTATACTTTTTAAATTATTTTCAAATCAGTAAAAAAAGCGCTAATGGCATAAAACTAATAATACCTTTCAATTTTATAAGTATTAAAAATGACTTTTTGCTTATGACAAACGACTCTTTTGAACATTTCAAAAAAACAATAGTTTTTCATTGATAGTAAAATATTGAAATTCAATTTTTTGAAAAGCGGATCTATGATAAAATCGAATATATATTATAAATATTTTTTTGGAGATGAATGTATATGGTAAATTACGGTAAATATATAAAAATTAATCGATATCTACAGAAAAAATCAATCTCAGAATTATGCGATGGAATATGTACCCCTTCAACATTGAGTAAAATAGAAAATAACAAAAGTAATATTAATCCTAAGATTATCAATCAAATATTAGAAAGATTGAGCAATATCAATATTGATATTTTAGAAGCAAATACAAATCGTCTTAAGCCTTTAAAAGAGTTATTTATACAAAGACTTATGTTAAATTTGGATAGATCAGATTTAATGGCAAAAATAGAGAAGGAGCAATCTAATTATCTTCATTCGGAATATATTCTCTTTTTCTATATTGCAAAACTCTTTTCTAACTTTGATTTATATCATATAAATAATCAAGATATTGATGAGGAAATCTTAGATTTGATAAGCGAAGTGATTGAGTTTGGAGATTTTAATGAGTTGTATTTTTATAATTTATTAAAGATTATAAGATACAAGAATACCAATAATAGACTCAGAGATTTTGAAAAAATTATTGATGGAGACAGATATGGATGGTTGAACTATTTTTATTGTGATATCTTATTTCATAATGGGAACATAAACGAAGCTTATATGGGCACAAAAAAATGTTATGAATTGGCCTGTGAAAACTGTAACATTAATCTAATGTATGGCTGTCTTCTTCTCTTGGGACTATGTTCTTTGGAATTAAGCAATTCTAATGAGTCTGTAAAGTATTTTAAAAAGCTTGAAAATCTTGCTCCATTTATGAAATATGATATTAATTTTGTCATCAATTATAACTTGGGAGCAACTATGCTCGAAAAGAAAAATATAGAAAAAGCAAAATATTATTTAGAAGCATTAAAAGCAGATAAGTACGCTTTTTCGATTAGCTCTTTTTTTGTAGTTCATAAACTTGGATATTTATATACCGAATTAAAAGAATATGAAAAAGCAAATTATTATATTAATTGGATAAATGAATTCGCCTCAAAACAAGATAGTAAAATATCAAATCTTTTAAAGAAGATATCAAATTCATTGACTATTAAGTTAAAAGAGCCTAATTATTTATGTAATAAAAAATACCAAGAAGATATTGAGTTTATTTTTCAAAATAGCCAAAATATATTTTCATATGGATTTCAGAAATTTTATCTAGCTGATCTAGAGGAAGTATATTTAATTCAAAGAAGATATAAGGAGCTTTATTATATATATAAAAACAGATAAAAGTCATGTGCATCAATCATTACCAAAGCTTTAATTTTTTTATAATTTTGGTAATGATTTTTATGTTTCTGAATTAATGAAAATTCCATGGTGGCATAGTCAACACGGAATATTCAGGTAGCAGGTAGATACCTGGGATGAATTTAAATACGATTTAAAATAAATGACACTTATTCTTCTTAAAAGATACTATTTATATATTCTTCTACATCCATAGATACAATCTTTTTGTTTTTAAATAGTAAGACTTTATCGTATAAAGAAACTGTTTCTTTTGTTACTTTATGTTCAATAGATAGTACTGTAAGATCTGGATTGGATAAAATGAATTGATGTATTCGATCTGAATTTGCTTTATCGATTGCAGAAAAAGCTTCATCCAAGAAAAGCCATTTTTTATTTCTATATATCGCTCTTGCCAAACAAATACGTTGCTTCTCTCCACCGCTTAAATTCAAATGTTCAAAATCAAGATTGTCTCTTTCCTTATCAAATATTGATTCTAAATTAAATATAGTTACTAAATCTTTCAAGGAATATTTACTCATTTTCCTTCCTAAAGTAATATTTTGTTCAAAGGAAAACGGTAATAAGTCATTTTTTTGATTCACATAAGAAAACTTTTCGGCATATGTGCTAAATTGAACATCCTTCAAATCCTTATCGTTCACATAAATGCCATCTGCTTTCTTCTGCTTTGTTAAAATGTCTAAAAACGTACTCTTACCATCTCCACTTTTTCCAATGACTAAATACTTTTTTCCCTGATTTATTACCAAATTATTTAAATCCAATATTAGACGAGCACCATAAGAATAACTTAAATGCTTAATCTTAATGTCATGAATTTGTTCATCAAAAACAATTGGTTTATTTTCTTCATAGCACATTGAATTATCCAACAGTTTTTGTAGAACTGGCTTAGAAGATTGAATCATGTTTCGAAGATTTGCATAATTAACGATTGGCATGATCACCATATTACTAGCTTGTGCAATTCCTAATAATTGTCCCACTGTTAATCGATTATAATGTATTAACACAATGCCAAAGAGCAATGTCAAAAAAAACATGGCTTGAGAAATAAATGAATTTAAAGAAGAAAGTATCTTTATAAATCCATTGTTTTTTAAAGTATTTTGTTCTAAATTCTTATTCTCAATGTCCAGACCGTCACAAAATACTTTTTCCAAATTTAAAACCTTTATATCATTAAAACAGCGACACAGATTTTTAATAGAACAAAGCCATTGCTTCATTGAAGCCAAATAATTCATTTGATTCTTCTTTAAACGATTCTTAAAAATACTATTTATAAAAATCGTTATAAAAGCACAAAAGAGCAGAAACATTAATATTTCTACACTTAGATTTGCGATATATAGACTTCCCAATATCAATGAAATGGTTAATGAGAACACATTTAATTTTGAAGAAACATAATTATCAATTACCACATTCACTTCATTATTAAATTCATTCAATATCTCACTGCTATCCTTTTTTTGAAATGATTCTATATTCCTGGAAGCATACGATTGATACAAATTTTTATTTAAACTATAACGTATTTTATTCTTCAACACCTCCACTACATATTGTTGTAAAGTGGAAACAATTAAATAGACACCTAAAAATATCAATACGATCACTATAAGGCTTGAAATTGAATCCAGAAGATGATCATCAAATATATAGCTCATCAAGAATGATTTCAATAGATCCGCTACTGAATATGAAACAATGAGAATAAGCGAAATAAAATATAATCCTTTATGATTCTGAACAAGTTTAAACATAAATAACCCCTTTTCCTTAGGGTTATTATTTTTCAAGGCCAAAAAAAAGACAAGAAACTGTCATTGAGAAATAAATGAGTTTCTTGTCTATATTAAGTTCAATTTATCGTGTGATCTTGCACAAAACTAATATTAAATAAAATTATTTGCGACACAAATATCTTTATATTTATGCAAGTATTCACAATTTTTTATGAATAAGAATTTAAATAAAGAAGAATCATTCTTTAATTCTTTTAATCGATTCTGATAGCCTACATTCAATTGATAATCCTCATTTAGCATCATAGAGAAAACATCAATATACTTAGAATCATCTAATTCTTTGATTAATTTTTTCGCATCTCCAACATTTTCTTTTAGAATCTCATATACAAATAAAACTTCTTTATATTTGACTGCAAAAAAGTCATCCGTACATGATTTTAATCCTTTCTTTAAATATTGATTTCCCTTTTCCATACAATCCTTATGCTGTATCATAGTTGCTCCTAGATTAAAAAAAGCCAACATTTTATATTGTGAGTCATACTGAGCCGCACTTGTATAATATTTTTCAGCCTGATTTAAATCTATATCAAGACAAAGCCATCCTAATGAACAAAGAATTTCCGCAATCAATTTTTTATTTCCTAATTCAATCGCATAATTTAAACATGTTTTATACAGATCGTATGCCGCAAAAGTATTTTTTTGATACGCATATAGATTGGCTTTGGCCTTCAACCTTCGTATAAATATCCATTCCTCATTATCAGATAGTTCCATATTTCCAGAAGATAATCTAAACAAATTAAAATATTCTCTTTGCGAATCATCCATGTATGAATAATACGCTTCCACTTCAGCAAGTGATATATTGATTTGAGAATTCATTTCGGAAGCATACAGTAAAAACAATTGATATTGAACAAATAAGCAGGATGACACAACCTCATCTTTATATTCCAACAATTCATCCATTACCTTAAATATTTTTGAATCCGATGACATATAGTATTTAAAGAAAAGATCCAACATCTGTTTAATTTTTTCTTCTTTAATTGTATCCATCGTAGAAATCCCTAATTTTTTAAACAACAAATTGTATATATCATCATTTGCGACCAAGATATTATTTTCAATTTTAGAAAGGTATGAAGGAGAACAAACCCCATGTGATAAAGCTTCTAATGATATGTCTAACTCTTTTCGTTGTTTCTTAATCAATAATCCTCTGTAATCATTCATGCACTGCCCACCTACTAATTCCAAAAAGTAATTCATTATTTGTTCCTAATTATATCACGAATTGAACCTCATCACTGAATGTTGAAAGAGGTTCTAAATACGTCCCTTGTTTTTTAGGCTATAGAAGTACTCTTTATTTTTCATAAGTTCTTCAAATGATCCCTGTTCAACAATCCGTCCTTGTTTAAATACAAGGATACAATCAAACTTCTTAAGTGTTTCGTCAAAATATTTATGTGTTACATATAATACAGTTTCTTCTTTTAAATCCAATATTCGATTTTCAATTTCGATGGCCGTCTGTGCATCTAGACTTGCTGTTATTTCATCACACAAAAGCACCTCTTTTAAATGTGCGATTGTACGAGCAATTCCTATTCGTTGAATTTGCCCCCCAGAAAGATTACTTCCATCCTCACAAATATTCTGGTCTAATTTAAATTCTGGTAAATCTACAAATTCCATACATTTCAACAGTGTTTCATCTGTTTGTACAAGCTCCATATTCAAGTTATTTCGGATCGTGTCATCAAATATATGACTTTCCTGATGAATCATAGAAACATTCTTAGAATCCAAAACACTCACATTTCCTTTTTGAACTGGATAATATCCTAAAATCAATTTTAAAATTGTAGATTTTCCGGACCCACTCGGACCAACAATCGCATACTTTTTCCCCTTTTCAAATTTGAAAGATAAATCATCAATAATCATCTTACTTTCAGTATAGCCAAAAGATACATGTTCCAAATAGATATTTCCATCATAGTTCGATACAAACTTATTTGCCTGTCCATGAGAATCGATAATATTCAGTAATTTCGAATTCACGTCCGACACCGACTTAAATCCAGCAAGATTGCTTGAAATATCATTTAAATTCGAAATAAAATTATTAGAAACATTTACAATTGGCATCATATATATCATATCTAAATGTCCATATAATATCATCAATCCAATCAGCAACATGAAAATCAATTGAAAAGTGGCCGCAATACAATTAGCCCAGTTTCCCGTCAAAGATATTGCCATATTTACATTTCTTTGTTTATATTCCATGTTTTCAATCCATTCTTTCCCTTTATCAACGAACTGTTTTAGAACGCCCAAATCCAATATGATATCGAAATTTTGAAATATCTCCTTTAATTTTGAATTATATATACCTGAATAAGAAGACAATTGGTTCGAATACTTTTTCAATCTTTTTTCCATCATCTTCGGCACAAAAAGTGTTGCTACTGCAATCAAAACCATCATGAGTCCTACAAATACATGGATGCGAAGAATGTATATTAAAATAATAACAGACACAATGATATCGACAATCATACTTAATATTGGATAAAAGTAATATTCATCTACCATTTTTATATCATTAGTAAATAGAGATAACTGATTTCCAATCTTCTCTTTTTTAAACGTAGAATACGATTGATTCATCAAACTAGAATAGAGATCTTCACCCAAATCTGTTTTTAATTTTTTCCTATAAGTTGACTTCATTATTGAATTAGCAGAAGTCGTCATCAATGTATACACAAGAAATAAAACACTTGCAAAAAGGCATGTACCTGCTTTTTCAAAATGATTATTAAATGCAACATCCGATATTAATTGGATTACATACGCCAAAAATAAAGGTACGACACCCGCAAATAAACTAGTACACAGTGTCCCTATAAAATATTTTTTATTTCTCAATATATATCGGCACATTCTCTTCCATCCCCTACTTAGTTTAATAGTATATACCTATCACATCCCGTTATCTTTCTTTTTTAACATTTTATTTCAACAATTGATTCTTCTACGCAAATATAAAAAATGTTAAAATTAAGTAAATTATGAAGTGAGGAATACTATGCATTATTTAAAGATCAATGATTCCGATAAGAAGAAAATTGGATATCTAATCCATGTATATCGAACTCAACAATTTAAACATCTATCACAAAATTCTTTTTTGTTAAATGAGTATAATGAGCCAATATGCACTCGACAAACACTTAGTAAAATAGAACAGGGTGTTATTATTAAAAACGATTCTATTTATGAAGAATTACTAAAAAAGGTGAATCTAAAATTTAATACGGATTATTGTATTGAAGAATTCCTGCCAACTTCCATTTTTTCTGATTTATTAAATGCTTGCGATTATTATAATTTAGAAAAGCTTATATCCATCTCTGAATCCTATGTAAAACAATTAAATCCATTCAAAGAATACATTTTCTTTCATGAATACTACGAGTGTTTCAAATGGATCTACACCTATTATTCCTCATTTGAACTTCCGACTCTTCAAAGCACTGAATATATTATTTCCCTAAAAAACATTATCAATTCTAACCTCTATGAAGTCATGATGGATCTAGTTTTTAAGAAACGAACAATTAGTGGTATTTATGATTTTTCCTACTTTGATTTTAAAAATTCAAACAGCATGATTAATCGTGGAAACCATATGATGATTTTATATAATCAATCCAAATTGTCTGAAATGCTTGATTATTGTCAAGATTTAGAAGAGGAATATTCCATTAAAAACAATTACATTCGTCTTCTCGACATTTATTCTCTAAAAGGATTTGCCTTTTCAAATACAGAAAAAGAAAAATTTGAAAAATTAGTTTCTCAAATAAATCATACAGTAGAAGCACACAATTCAAACATACCTAAAATTAAAATATCTCAACTTCTAAAAAATATCGGTCTACAAGCCTTTAGAATTGATATGTACGATATAGCCATAAATTATTTTGAACAATATATAGCTATGGATTCACCTTATGCGAATATTGTAGGTATCGATTTATGCATTTCTTATCAAAAGACAAATAAAATCAATCAACTTAAATCCTTTATACAATCCAAAGAAGTATACAAAGGTGATAGCCAATACGAAAATCTTTTGAACTACTTCATTTTGAAATATAAATATCAAACTGACAATGATGAACTATCCTATTTTATAGTGAATAAAGTACCCATTATAATCGATAATACTATGGGGAAATATAAACAATTCTTTTATGAAGAACTAAGTATGCTTGTCGAACAAACCAAGCGTTATAAAGACTTGAAAACATATTTAGATTCAACCAGTGATATGTTGCCAATTTGAAAAAGCGGAAATCGAACGAGTAATTATTTATCAAACTAATAATAATATTAGATATAAAATACACATTCAATTTCTCATCAGGAACATGCTCTCTATATTATTGGTATCAATTTGGTAGCAAAATAGCCTATAACCGAATAAAAAGTGCCTTATATAAGGAACTTTTTATTCATTTTATCTCTACTCAAACTCGACCACTTTTTTTGCATATAGGCCTGAAAGAGCGTATAAAACGGCTTGTTTTAAACACTTGTAAACCGTGGCTTACAGGTGTTATTTACCAATCTGTGTTCACACGTTGTCACGCAGATCACTCCTTTTACATAACCAGTGATTCGACTGGTATGGGAAAGGAGTTTTTACTATGGAAAAGCGAAGGCAAAAGAAATTGCTATGCAAAAAAAGAAAATAGTTATGTAGAAATCAAATCTACTTCAATGGTATTATATTTTATAGAGTTTAATAGATAGTGCTTATATGTTTTAATCAATTTTTGCTGAATCAAAAGCGGAAAGGAGACCTTATAATGTTGATGGAGAATAATAGAACAGAATTTAAACAAGATTTAAACGATAAACTAGAAAAGGAAGTAGTTGCATTCTTAAATAATCGCGAAGGTGGAGTTTTATATATTGGCGTTGATGATAATGGTAAGGGCATTGGAGTTTCTAATTTAGATGATACTCAATTAAAAATCGCAGATCGAATTAAAAATAACATCCTTCCTTCTACGCTAGGATTATTTGATATAGTTACTGAAAGTGTTGATAATGTAACCGTCATAAAAATATTAATATCAAGTGGACTAGAAAAACCTTATTACATCAAGAAAAACGGAATGTCTCCAAATGGTTGTTTTACAAGAACCGGAACTTCAACTCAACAAATGACCACTTCAATGATTGATGACCTTTATAGTAAAAGAATACATACAACTTTAAGAAACATTCCTTCACCAAGACAAGATTTATCTTTTGCCCAATTGAAAATTTACTATCAAGAAAGAGGCCTTGAATTAAATGATAAATTTGCAAATTCTTTAGAACTGCTTACACCTGATGGCAAATATAATTACGTCGCATACCTTCTTGCTGATGAAAACGGTGTTTCTATTAAAGTTGCAAAATACGCAGGAACCGATAAAGTTGATTTGATTGAAAATGAAGAGTATGGGTATTGTTCTTTGGTTAAGGCGACATACAACGTGCTTGATAAACTAAAAATTGAGAATGCCACATTAGCGAAAATAACTTCGTCTGAAAGAATCGAAAAGAACTTAGTTGATCCAATTCCAATGCGTGAAGCTATTATTAATGCAATTATTCATTCTGATTATTCTAAAGAAATCCCTCCTGTTTTTGAGATTTTTGCTGACAAAATGGTCTTCACTTCATACGGTGGTTTACTTCCAGGGCAAAGTGAAGAAGATTTCTTCAGTTGTAGTAGTATGCCTAGAAATCGTGAATTAATGAGAGTATTTAAAGATCTTGGCTTAGTGGAACAATTAGGATCAGGAATGAGTAGGATTTTAAAAGTTTACAACAAGAACATCTTTAAAATTTCCGAACACTTTATAAAGGTAGAGTTTCCATTCTCAGTGCCATTAAATCTTTTATCTACCAACAATGGCGATATAAATGGCGATATAAATGGCGATATAAATGGCGATATAAATAGAGTTCTATTACTACTTGAAAAGCAACCATCTATTACTGCAAAGCAAATGGCAGAAGTGCTGCAAATTAGTCCTAGAAAAGTTAGCCGAATCATTAAAGAATTAAAAGAAAAAGAAATCATCGTTAGAATAGGTTCTAATAAAACAGGCTATTGGAAAATACAGCACAAATAAAAATTAAGCGTTGAAATTCAACGCTTTTTTAGACTTGTTATCAAACATGATTTACTAACCAAGCAACGTCTTTGGTCGACCAAAGACAAGTATTTAGGGAATATCCCTAAGACCCTGATTAAATCAAGGAACAATATGTTTCATGTAGTTTTTATTGAGATTGAGAATACTTCTTCAAATTGATAGAATGAATTTAGTAGTGAGACATTAAATTGAAAGAAGGAATCATTATTATGATAATCAAACGTTTAAATAAAGATGATTATGCAGGAAAAGAATTTAAAGTATGTTATCAAACCAATGGATATTATGACAGTGTTCCAGACAAATTAGGATTTAAAATACAATATGTTCCCTTTGAAACATGTGTTAGTCGTAGTTTTATAGATGAATTTTTCGGAGAATGGTTGGACAATCCCATTGCCCATGGTGCATTTGAAGATGAAAAGTTGATTGGATTTGTCGAAGGTGCCATCGAACAATGGAACAACCGATTCAGAATCAGTAACATCTGTATATTTGAGCAAACTGCACGTAATAATAGGGTTGGAACTGCATTGATACAGACGATTCTTGCAGAAGCAATAAAAACAAATACAAGAATGGTTGTATTGGAAACACAATCCTGTAATGAAAATGCGATTTGTTTTTATCAAAAAATAGGTTTTGATATCATTGGTTTTGACTTATATTCTTATTCGAATGAAGATCCAAAAAAACATGAAACACGAATTGAAATGGGAATGAAACTTGTAAAAGAGTCACATATCGAAGATATGCTTGATGAAGCGGATACTGAAGCAAAAAACAATCAAGAAAGATTATCACATGATGAAGTATTTAAAGCTATAAGATCTTCATTAAAAGATACAACAAGCAATCATTAACTACATGCAGACAGCTATGAATTTAGCTGTCTTTTTTATTACAAATCGGAGGTGTTTATATGATGAGTATTTAGAAAAAGAGGAAAATATTACTCGTGCAAATATTCAAGAACTTTATGGCTATAATGATAATCAAGCACGAAGAACAATTGAAAAATTAAAAAAAAGAATATCATTCAAAACGATAGAACCGGTAGATATGCTAATTATAAATTAGTAAGAAAGTAGTGAATGATTTAACTCGTCATGCCGAGTTAAAATTTATATAATATTTATAAAAGCTTAGATTTTATGATCATACACCGATTGACCGCTACAGATACACCGATGGTGCGCTACACGCGCACCATTTTTCCGTCATATGCAGAGTGGGTAATAATTCATTTTGTTTCATCTATTTTACATCGCTTTTATTAAATATCACCACGGTTACACCATACATTAGAATAGACCATACTACTAACATTAATACTGCATTTAGTGATGTCTGTGTTCCATTTCCTACTATCACAGTTAGACTGGCAAGAATGCTAAATGGATTTAACATAGGAAAGAATTCGATTGAATATGTTATTTGTTGAGAATATATGTGAATAAGCACAATGAATAATCCTAATGCATAGCTAACCCATGATTTTCTGACAGAAATTGAGCACAACAATCCTAGAGTTACTGTAAATATTATTTTCATCATCCCTAACCCTAAAGATAGAATTAAAGGAATAAAAATATATGTATTCTCCATATTAATAGGCATATAATTATCCATCGAAATAAGATGCTCATAAAACATAGAATATGCATATCCATAATTGTAAGAAGTAAGATTTGTTTTAAAGCCAACAAAATTATTCCAGTCAATCAACATATATGAGTTTAGCCCATCAAATCCATGTCGAAATCCTAGAATCAGCACAGGAACAAATAAAGAGATAAATATTATCAGGGTATAACTGATTCCTATTTCTATAATTCTTGATAGTAAAAATCTGTTTGAGCTTTTTGAATTCAAATAGGATAACTCAAAACTTTTACTTTGCTTTTGCTGCCAAATAACAATTAATGTATAAAAAGTACCAATTGGAATAACCATTAATGAAAATAGACTCCCTAGACGTAATTGGCGGCACAAATACGTCCATGGACCTTGCGCAATATTCAATATATTTTTATTGTTTGCTGTTGCTATTTCATGAAATGCATTCTGAAGATTCATATAGGTATGATGATATGCATCTTCATAATCTCGGTTAAAGAACTTTTGCATATCATTTAATAATGATGCATCAAAAGATATATCAGGATATCCTATTTTAGCAAGTTCATCTTTAAACACCACTTGACTTAACTGCTTATCCGTTTTTGCGAAACAATCCATTTCAAACATTTGATTCCACAAGTCATACTTCTTTATATCAGGATAATTTTCAAATCCTTTAACGCCCTCTTTTTTTAAACAATCAATTGCTTCATTTGCATTTTTACTCTTCCAATTTAAATATTCTTTATAATTATTTAACACTTCAACCTGTTCAGGTTTTATTTTTTCACCTAATTGTTTTTTTATAACATCGATTTGAGAAATTGAGTTTTGACTCTCTACAATCAATTGCTCATTATGAATGATATTCATTTCTACATCATTCTCTAGATTTAAAAAGTTCATTGAAAACATATTTACAATCAAAAAGATCAATAAGCATACTAAGCTAGCTTTGCTCCTTAAAATACTTTTCATCTCATATTCCATATCTTTTTCTCCTAATTTGCCCCATTTAGATCGATTCTTTCTAAATATTTAGCCATACAAAAATGAATGATTACGATTAATAAAATAATAATCCAAAGAATCAAAGAATTTATTGAGAAGATAGAACTAAATAAATTAATGTCTGTTAATAAAACGAGCAGACATAGACAAGGAACTAATAGACTTATGCCACTGTTTTTTGTAAGAAGTGAAAGCACTTGAATCATAGTTGATAGAAAAGCTAGTAATACGATTGTTATCATTAAATTATTCATACACCACATGCTAATAGGCACGAATGTGTTTTTAACTATAACAAATACTTCATCTCCTAAGCCATAAGCGAAATATCCTAATACAAATAAAATACTGATCATCATCAAACTCATAATCATTGTAGCTATTGATGTTACAATTGTTCTTGATAAATAAATTTTCGTTCTTGAACCCGTCATTGTGAACAGTAATTTATAAGTATTTGATTCAAAATCTTTAGACCAGCAGTCAAAATTAGATAATATGACACATGCAAGTATTACAATAATTGGGATCCCACCAAAAACAAAAAAATTAGATAACATATAATATGCTGTTGGCATTTTTTCGTATACAAAATCGTAGAATTGATTTTTCACGTACATATCTTGAAGTTTGATTCGATTTTTTAGATCTCTTTCATCATTACGCAGCATGATTGAATATGATGAAAGATCTCCACCTTCATCAATCACTTTTTGAAGGAGCTTATCTCTTTTTATCATTGTTTCAGCAATACAATGTGCGTCTTCATGTTCAAGATTATAAGACACCAGTCTGCAATTTTCTAAATCTGCCTGCCAAAAATCTCTGGATTTTTCTAGTTTTTCTGTGTCTTCACCAATTTCTTTCATCCTATTAATCTGCTCTGTTATTATTTTAGATCTGGTTGCATCTGAAGTCACCATTTGCTCGTAATAATGAACTTGACTCGAAATATAATTATTGTGCTTTGGCACAAAGTAGAAACAAAAAATCAAAATCATAGAAAGACATCCTATGATAAAAATGCCTATATTTCTTTTTGAAAAGAAAATACGGATTTCATTATAAATCAGCGTTTTCATATGCTTATCCTTGGTACAAGTTTTGATAATATTTCTCTAGACCTTCTCCTTTGTCTTCAATTGAATAAATAGAAATATTATTTTCAACCAATAAGTTGATTACTTTAGAAAAATCATTATCTGAACCACATTCTAATCTTATATATTCATTATCGTTCGTTACAATATAATCTTTTAAAATTTTTTGTGCATATTGATTATCTGAAGTTTTGATACACGAAATATGTTTTTGATGAAGCTCGTCTATTGTCTTATGTGCAATAAGCTGACCATCTTTTATAAAAATAATTCGATCTACTAACTTATCTACTTCACTTAATTGATGACTCGATAAAAGAATACTTGTACCATCATTACGTATATCCAAAAGTTTCCTTCTTAAATCAATAATAGCCTGTGGATCCAATCCATTTGTTGGCTCATCCAATATAAGCAGTTTGGGCTTGGTCATCATTGCCAACGATAAAATCAAGCGTTGTTTCATACCCATGGAATAATGCCTAACTTCTTTTTTCAATTCACTATTTAGGCCACTAAAATCTTCCATTTCTTTAATTCTGCTTTTATCCAGTTTTTTCCATTTTGCGACCATTTTAAAATGATCCTCACCTGTAAGGTTGGGATAAAGAGCTGGATATTCGATACTAACACCCATGTTAGATAAAGCATTTACCCGATCTTTATCTATGTCATATCCATTAATTGTTATTTCACCTGAAGTTGGATGATATAAACCAGCAATACACTTCATTATGGTAGATTTACCTGAACCATTAGGCCCAATCAATCCTAATATTTCATTTTCATTAATACTGAAAGAGATATCTTTTAAAATATTTACTTTGTTTATTGATTTAAACAACCCATTTACCATTAAAACCATAGTGCACCTCCTTTGTGTATATTTTTAAAATTACAAATTCAAATACTTTCCACAATTTTTTTGGTAAATTTCCAATTTGTTTTTGAAAACATTTTTTGTTCATGATTTAGTCTATCATCCATATTCATCACCTACTTTTTAAGAACCTGAACCATTATATCTTTTCAGTCCTCTTTGCCATAAAAAGGCTCCTATCACACCATAAATTATGTCGACTAAAGCAATCATAATGACATACACCCAATGCACATTCACTTTATTTAATAGAATTAAAGATGGATAATAATTTACCAAACCATACGGTAATAGTACCGTAACAATAAACTTAAATGCTTTATTAAATATACTTATTGGATAATGTTGTACACTTTCCTGTATTTCATTTGTACTATATAAAATAGATTTTGATTTCATGGTCCAAAAAGAAATACAGCTTACTGAAAAAAGAATTGCGGTAAATACATACACTCCATTTATAATTGAAACTATAAATCCAAGCATAAAACCAACTGTAATTTGGATATGTAACATTTTTGCCGCAAATAAAGCTCCAATCATTCCCGTTGTGAAATCACATAAATCTGTAATACTAATTTTTTCAGATGCTAATTGTAAAAGAGGACTCACTGGTCTTAATAGGAACCGATCAAATGTTCCATTCACAATATGATTCTCTAAATCACTAATATGTCTAAAAAAAGTATTATGAAATCCTAAACAAGATAAGAATAAACAATAATTAAAGACTATCTGCCAAAAAGTCCATTCATTTAGTGTATGAAAGTTTTTCAACATGACCCAAATCAAGAGAATAGACGAACCGTTGATCATGATAAGTCCGAAGAATCCTGCAATAAAACTTGAACGATATTCAGCAAATCGTTTTAAGCCTGCTTTTATTAGATCAAAATATAGTTGAACACTTTCCATACCCTAACCTCCTTGTACAACGATTTTCTTCGATACACATTTCCACATAAAGCGTCCAATCAAAGACAATATAAAAATCCAAATCACTTGAAAACAAACGGTTTGAAAGAGATTGCCATTTCGAATAAAAAGAAGCAATGGCTCGTAAAATACATATTTAAAAGGTAACCAGTTTATTATTCTTAAAAGAAAATCCGGATAAAACCATAAAGGAACCACTTGTCCTGAACAAAATGCAATCAGAGCATGAAAAATATAGAGATATCCTTCTAGATCAAGACTTAAAAAACAAATTAAAGATAAAATATAATTCATTGAAAACAACAATAAAAAGCCAAGTACGAAAGTAATTAAAGCTCCAATTAAATTCACATTTAGCTCTAGTTTAAAAAACCAAGTTGATATTAAAAAAGAAGGAATTGTGAAAATGCAAAGATTAACCACTGTTGAAGAAAGAGTTCTCAAAAACAATTGTGTTTGTAATTCCATTGGCTTGAGTAAATCACATATAATTCTTCCATTTTTTATATTTTCTTCCACATAAATATGTGGACCATCCCACCAAGTAAATGCCTGTGATAAAGATATTGAAAATATACTATAAAGCAGCATTTGATTTAGATCAATATTTCCAAATAAAGAAGCATTCTGCTTATATAATGTCATCCATAACATTGCATAAGCATAGATTCGTATAAACACATTTACTAATGTCATGCAAAAAGCAGATTTATAAGCTGTTAAAGATGAATATTGTTGTTTTAAATAAGCCCATAAAACACGATACATATTAACATACCTCTTTAATTACATCTTCTATTTCTAGGTCCTTGATTGAAAAGTCTGCAACCTCTGTATTTTTTAATAAGCAACTCACAATATCTGTAACCGAATAAAGTTTGTAATTGTATTGAATCAGCATAGTTTTATCATCTAAATTTTGTATACGAAGATCTTGAAAATCTTTTAAAAGCTTTAGTTCATCAATAGAATACGTCTTATTAAATACAACTTTTAAATTCCGATATCGTATATATTTTTCTTTTACACTCTCTAAATCCCCATCATATAACATTCGACCATGATTGATTAAAATTACTCGATTACATAATTTTTCCACATCCTGCATATCATGTGTTGTCAAAAATACAGTTACCTTCTTTGTTCTATTTAACTCCAAAATAAATTCTCTTAACCTATCCTTTGTTGCCACATCCAAACCAATAGTTGGTTCATCTAAAAACAATATGGATGGATCATGTATCAATGCTGCAATTAAATCACACTTCATTCTTTGCCCCAAACTCATCTGTCTTACTGGTAAATTCAAAAATTCTTTTACCTGCAGCATATCAGCATATTTTTCTACTCTATCTTTAAAATCACAATCTGGAACTTTATAAATTTCTTTTAATAGTTCTAGACTTTCTATAGCAGGAATATCCCACCAAAGCTGACTCTTCTGACCAAAAACAACCCCAATATGTTTAGAGTTTTCTTTTCTATACTTTAAAGGATCTTTTCCAAACACTTTAATCATTCCACTATTTGGCACCAAGATTCCTGTTAACATTTTTATTGTGGTACTTTTTCCGGCACCATTTGGTCCAATATAGCCAACAATATCACCTTTACGTATACAAAAACTCATATCATCCACAGCTATAAAATCTTTAAAGTCAGGATAAATAATATTTTTAATCATATTTTTTAACCCACTCTTTTTCTGATATGTGCGATATATTTTCCGTACATTCGTAATTTCTATAATGTTTTCCATCAATCATCACCTTTCCATATTATATAAACAACTATTCTAAATTCAACATTCGTATGTTTACTAACTATATGATTACTACACTTTATATGTGTATCAATACCTATTATAAATGTGTGCTAATCCAATCAATGAGTATATAAATTGTTTTAAAATACTAAAATTATAATATGAAGAATAACGTTAAAAATTACGTTTGGAAAATAGAATAAAACAAGAAATCCATATCACTTTATGTTACTATTAATCCACTGAGGTGATGCTTTTATGCCATATAAACATAAAATTCCAATTTATACAGAAAATTTAAATTTGACAGGTGCATATTTTAGACATCAAAGAATTATTGATGGACTTTCATTAACATACGTCGCAGATTCAATTCGAATGAACAAGGGTTTTTTAAGTGATTTGGAAAACGGGAAAAGAAATTTTCCTGATGGAACCATTAATCAATTAAATGATTTTTATAACTTAAAATTCGATGATTCTCTTAAATATTACATAGAATTAGAAAATAATATTGATGAAATATTTCACGCTCTATGTAATTCCAATACTTTTAAAGAGAAACAATTACTGGAATTAATTTTAAGTAAACGAGACATATATGAAAATAGCAGTGGATTTTTTTTATTTAATCTTTTAAATCTTTTTTATCTAATACGATTTAATTGTAATGAAACCTTTATTAATGATGAAAAAAAATTAATCGAGTCTAATTTAGATGCCATTAATTCCAAAGATTTATCAATCTTTTATTGTATTTTAGGTATTTATTATAAAAGAAATCCATCTACAAATTTTGTGGCTGAAAAGTACTTTAAAAAATGTTTGTCTTTATCTTCAAATATTCCTGACATCGCTGCACTTTGCACATTTGAACTAATTAGTATATATGCTGAAACAAACAGATCTGCGTTAGCATATACATATTGCGAAAAATCCAGAAGCATTTTCAATCGATTACAAAACTATACAACAATGTTTTTTATTGATTTTTTTCAATGTAATTGTTTAACAAACTTAGGACTCTATAAAAACTCAATTCAAAAGCTAACTGAATTGCTAAACAATATTAACCAATCAAGTAATAAATATATTTCAACCATTTATCATAGTTTAGCTTGGTGCTATTTATTAAACTGTCAATATAGTGAATGTATAAAATACACAAATCTAGCAATTGAAAACAAAGATCCATCTTGTGCTTTATGTTATTTCATACCCTATTCATATTATAAACAGAAGGAGTATCTAAAATGTTTAGATTATATAGAATCTCATTTAGAATATGCAGACGATTTTTACAAGCCTTTTTTGCAAGCTATAAGTGCTCGTATTCAAAAACAAAATGTTGATTTTGAAAAAAATATCATTTTGTATTATCAGTCACTCTTGCAGCACAATGTATACGAAGATATTCCACTTATTCAAAACTTTATTTTGGATTACTATACAGAAACCAACAATAAAGATATGATGATCAAAATTCTTATTGACATCAAATCATTTAACGATAAAGATTTAACATTAAAAAGCTCTACACTCTTTACCACTTCACAAAGTTAAGAAAACAGCACTTATTTATCATTAATTAAAGCTTGGGTAAATCCTTATTTACTCAAGCTCTTTGTTTATCTAAATTCCTTTTCTGTTCTAATTGTTTATTATACTCTCTATACTTTGATAAATGTTTTCTTATATAGTCTAGGCTCTTGATCTGGCTTCTTAATACTTTAATATCCGACGTTAATACTTTTGCTTCTTTGGATAGTTTTGCCTTGGCAATTAGATCCTTTTCTTTGTAGGATTTGGAATATAAAGACTTTCTTTGTGCCAGTAATCCATTCATCTGTTTATCTAGTAAGTCTACATAGGAT